>ULVT01093704.1_pt1 | contig 34066 bp, 25 predicted proteins | sample 1959701 | NCBI WGS metagenome assembly ULVT01 (sample SAMEA4835793, study PRJEB28245) | human gut metagenome | biome: gut microbiome; material: fecal sample | place: Denmark | collected 2008
GATCGAATACGACCGTGCTGCCGCCGCGTCCCTGATGGCGACCCTGACCCGCCATCCCGGCCTTGTATTCGAGGGGCATTCCACGGACTATCAGCCCCGGGAATGTCTGCGTCAGATGGTGGAGGACGGCATTGCCATTCTGAAAGTCGGCCCCGCCCTGACCTTTGCCCTGCGGGAGGGGCTGTTCGCCCTGGAGCAGATCGAGCGGGAGCTGTACACCATGCACGATTTCCCCCTGTCCCGCTTCCGGGAGACGCTGGAGCAGGTCATGCTGGAGGACAAGGGGCAATGGGCGAAATACTACCACGGCGACATGCCCCAGAAGCGCTACGCCCGCGCCTTCAGCTTCTCCGACCGCGCCAGATACTACCTGACGAACCCCAAGGTTCAGCAGGCAATCCGCACGCTGCTGGGAAATCTGGACGCCGTAGGCATTCCCGTGGCGCTGCTCAGCCAGTATCTGCCCACGCAGTACACCCGCGTCCGCTCCGGCAAGCTGCCGCCCCAGGCCTCGGACATCCTGATCGACCGCGTAGGCGACTGTATCGACGATTATTTGTATGCCGTGCTGGATAGATGACGGAGGGCTTTTATGAAAAGAAGTACCGCGAAAATTCTCAGGGCAATTATCCTTGCTTGCTGGACAATTGCGGCTGTCGTATTGGTCATTGTGATTCAAAATGCCGGGAACACAATTATGTTGCAGAAAACAGTTTCTTCGGTTCTTGTGGTATATGTGTGCCTTTCCCCCGCCGTGTGCGGCATTGTGTTCCGGCTGTCCAAAATCATAAAAGGCGGCAAGAATTCTCCACCGGGCACTGACAAATAAACCGGCATAGATAAAGTTCTCTTTCCGCTTATGAAAAGGGGACTTTTCACAAATGTTCAATCTGTACAAAGAATGATTTCCAAGTTTATGACTCTCGATGAAAATGCGGCAGACCGGTTGACATTGCGGGGGCTATCCTCTACAATGAAAACGCAATCGTAAATCGATTCACGCATAATTTGTGTATCGATTCACGACTAAAAATACCGCCGGTCAATCCGGCGGCATGGTAGAGGCTCTGATCTTCAACCCCGTGCGAAAAATCACAGGCTCCGCGGTTTCTCCCCGCATCAGGGCGCAGAGCATATTCAGCGCCGCGAGACAGATGTCCTCCATCGGAATATCCACGGAGGTCAGAGAGGGGTTGCTCATTACGGAAATGTCCGTATTGTCATAGCCGGTGAGCCGGATATCCTCCGGCACCCGAACGCCCCGCCCCACCAGACATTTCAGAACGCCAAGAGCAATCATGTCCGATTCCACCACGATGGCGTCCGGCAAAAGAACGCCGGAGTCCAGCAGCCTCCGGCAGCAGTCAAACCCGCCGCCGTAGGTGTAGCAGTCGGTGAGAAATACGTCAGGGTCAAGGTACAGACCGCTGCCTGCACAATAGTGTTTTAAGGCATCGACCTTTTGTCCTGAGGAAGCGTCGCTGACCGGGCCGATATATCCCAGACGGCGCACCCCCACCGCTTCCAGATGGGCGCAGAGCTTTTCGATTCCCGTTTTCAGGTCAATCCCGACGGTGGCGGGGTAATCATCGGTTATCACCGGGTCGATCTTCACCACCGGAATCCCGGCGTCCAGCTCCATGATGAAGGTATTGGCCTGCCCTTCATTGTAGCAGATTACGCCGTCAACCAGCCCCGATCTCAGAATACCCGCGGCGTTTTTGGCCTGCTCCACGGTGGCGTTTTTCAGCAGAATGGCCATGTAGCCCCGCTCTTCGCAAAATTCCTGTAGGAGCTTGAACATCTTGTTGAAGTACGGGTTGTCCAGCTCCGGGATGGCAATGGCAATGATGTTGGTTTTTCCCGTCCGCAGGCTTTGGGCAAAGGGATTGGGGCGGTAGTTCAGCTCCTCGATCGCCTGCGCGATCCGCTGGCGGGTATCCTCCCGCATGTTATTGGGTGTTTTCAGGTATTTGGAAACGGCGGCGACGCTGACACCGGCCAGCTTTGCCACGTCTTTAATGGCGGCCATGGAGCACCTGCTTTCCGATCATGTATCGATTTTTCTTCATTATAGCACATCCAAAATGGCGATTGCAACAGAAACAGCCACAAAATTCCGTCACGAACCGCTGCCCTTTGGCAGAAAGAACTTACTTGTGGGAAACGGCTTCGTCCGATCACCAAAAAAATTAGGAGGAACAAATATGAAAAAGCGCTTCATCAGTTTGATTCTTGCACTGGCAGTGCTCACCGGTCTGCTGGCCGGATGCGGCAGCAAAGCAGACGCCCCCGCCACGAACGCTCCCGCAGTAGAGGCAACCGGCGAGAAGATCACCGTGATCCTGCCCCGCCACGAGATGGACACCATCGGCTTCTACGAGGAAAAGACCCGCGAGTTTGAAGCTCAGACCGGAATCAAAGTCGAACTGATCCTGATGAGCTGGGATCAGGTGGCTGACCGCCTGACCGCCGATCTGGCTGCCGGCGGCGGTACCTACGATGTGATCGAGCTGGACAACTCCTGGGTGGAGAAGTACGTCAACAATGGCTGGATTGCCCCGCTGAACGACTACATCACCGATGAAATGAAAGTCGGCATTATCCCTGGTCTGCTGGACAAGTTCTCCTCCGGCGACCAGCTGTACGGCATCGCCTGGAACAACGACACCCGCTTCTACATGTACAACGCCGCCAAGCTTCAGGAGATCGGCATGGATCATGCCCCCGCGACCTGGGACGAGGCTCTGGACGCCTACGGCAAGCTGAAGGAAAAAGGTCTGGTCAACGCCGCTTATATTGACTGCTACAACCAGGAATGGGCGGGAGCCACGGAGCTGATCTTCCTCACCGCTTCCTTCGGCGGCAAGCTGCTGGACGAGGACGGCCATCCCGTCATGGGCAAGGACGCAAAGACCAAGGCTGCCTACGAGTTCCTGGTTCAGGGACTGAAATCCGGCTTCATCGATGCTTCTTCCCTGACCTCCAGCCAGGAGACCACCAACGACGTCTTCTGTATGGGCGACACCTTCCTGTTCCTGCAGGCATGGCCCAGCGTCTATGCCAATGCCAACAACAGCGAAGTTTCCAACATTGTCGGCCAGATTGATGTTGCCGACACCATTATCCACGCCGAGGGAGAGGAGGGCATCATCATGACCCTGCCTGAGGCTATGTCCATCACCTCTACGTCTCAGAACAAGGAAGCCGCATGGAAGTACATCGAGTTCATGTCCAGCCGGGAGACCGAAAAGGCCAAGGCCATCGCCCTGGGCGCGCTGCCCATCTGGACTGACCTGCTGGCCGACAAGGAGCTGCTGGCCGCCTATCCCTACTGGGAGAACTTCGGCAGCCAGATCGATAAGGCCACCGGTCTGCCCAGCGTTCTGTGGTATGACGAGTTCGTGGAAATTCTGACGGTGGAATCTCAGCGCATTATGCTGGGTGAAATTTCCGTGGAAGACGGACTTGCCTCCATGCAGACACAGTGCGAAGCTCTGGAAGCAGAATACAGTAAGTAAGAAATTACGCTGGGGTGGGGAGGTTCTCCCCACCCCAATAAAGAAGCACAGTAAAAATTTATGCAAAGGGAGTTGTAAGCAGTGAAACGAGCATCCATCGGGATCGGCAGTCACCGCCGGTTAGCGCTGTCGGAGAAGCGTCTGCCGTACTTACTGACCCTGCCCAGCCTGCTCACCATCTTTGGCGTGCTGATTATTCCGATCCTTTATTCTTTGTTTTTAAGCGTCCATAATCTGGTGCTCAGCTCCCGGACCTATGAATTTGTCGGGCTGAAGCATTACATCGCCATGTTCTCGGACAAGTCCTTCCTGAATTCCATCTGGCAGACGCTGGTGTTTACCGTTCTGTCCGTGGCGGCGGAAATGGTTCTGGGTGTTGGCGTGGCACTGGTTCTGAATCAGGAATTCAAGGGGCGTGGCTTTGTGCGCGGGCTGATGATCCTGCCCTGGGCACTGCCCGGCGTTGTCAATGCTATCATGTGGCAGTGGATCTTCAACGCCAACTACGGTGTGTTCAACGCGCTCCTGACGCAGCTGGGCATGATCGACAGCTATCAGGTCTGGCTGGCAAAGCCGACCTCCGCCTTTATCTGTGTCTGGGCGGCCAATGTCTGGAAGGAGACCCCCTATGTGGTGCTGCTGACCATCGCGGCGCTGGCCAATATTTCCAGAGATCTTTATGAGGCCGCAGCCATCGACGGCTCCAACGCTTGGAAATCCTTCTGGAAAATCACCCTGCCCTCCATCAAATCCGTGATTGTGATCCTTCTGATCACCAAGACCATCTGGGCGCTTCAGACCTATGACCTGGTTTACATCATGACCAAGGGCGGCCCCATGGGCGCAACAGAATTTATTGCCTACTACATTCAGAAGACCTCCTTCAAGTTCCTGAAATTCGGCTATGGCTCCGCCATGAGCTACACCGTATCCATGATCTGTTTTGCGCTGACCTACGTGTATATCAAGGTGTTCATGGGCAATGACGACGCGCAGAAGAAGCCCTTCCGGAGAAGGTGCAGAAAGGAGCTGGAAGTATAAATGAGCAGAAAAATCAAAAAACGCATTGGCCGGGTGTGCCTGTATCTGATGGTCTTCGTGATCGTCCTGACTGTGGTGGCACCCTTCGGCTGGATGGTCATTTCCAGCATCTCCACCAAGGCCGATCTGCTTCAGCGCCCCATGCGCTGGTTTCCGAAAAATCCTTCCTTTGAAAATTATTCGGCGCTGCTGTTCGGCACTTCCAGCCGTACAACGGATGCCGCTTCCCAATTCCTGGCCGCGCTGAAAAACAGCTGCATTGTCACCTTTGCCGTGACAGCCATCGCCCTGCTGGTGGGTCTGATAGCAGCTTATGCCTTCTCCCGATTCCGTTTCCGGGGACGAGACTTCCTGCTAAGCGGTACTTTGTTTACCCAAATGATCCCTGCCGTAGCCATTATCATTCCCATGTACACCATCATGGCGAATCTGAACCTGCTGGACACAAAGCTTTCCTTAGTCATCACCTATATGGCCTTTGTCCTGCCTTACCTGATCTGGCTGCTGAAAGGCTACATCGACGGCATTCCCACGGAACTGGACGAGGCGGCACTGATCGACGGCTGTACCAGAGTGCAGTCCTTCTTCCGGGTGATTCTGCCGGTGGCCGGTACCGGGCTGGCGGCCACGGTGATCTTCGCGTTCATCCTGTCCTGGAACGAATTCTTCTATGCTGTCAACTTTACATCCACCACTGCGGCCAAGACCTTACCGGTTCTGATTACGGAATTCTCCAGCAAATTCGGCTCCAACTACATTCTGACCTGCACCGCTGGTGTGCTTACAAGTCTGCCTCCGGTGCTGGTAGCGCTGATCTTCCAGCGCTACATTATCAGCGGTCTGTCCGCCGGTGCGGTGAAGGGATAAAGATGAGACATTCTTTTGCTCCTGATGGCAATATAACCAGAAAAGTGAGGTATCCCCTATGGGCGTTTGGATTGGAATTGACGGCGGCGGAACGAAAACAAAATTTTTGTCCGCAAGCAAAGACGGAAAGCGTTTGCGAACATATACCGCAGGAGGAACCTATTACCACCTGAACGGCATTGACACCGTCTGCGCACGGCTGAGAGAGGGTGTGGACGCGGTTCGCTGCGGCGAACCAGTTTTGGGCATCTGCTACGGTATGCCCAGCTTCGGCGAGGGCGGCGCGGCGGATGAAACGGCGGTTGCCCGCATCCGGGAGGCGCTTGCGCCATACCCCCTTCATGTTGTCAATGATGTGGAGGTGGGATGGGCGGGTTCCATGGCGCTTGCGCCCGGCGTAAACATTGTGGCCGGTACCGGCTCCATCGCCTACGGCAGGGACGAGGCAGGCAATTCTGCCCGCAGCGGCGGGTGGATGGAGTTTTTCTCAGACGAGGGCTCCGGCTACTGGCTGGGTCGGCGTGCATTCCAGCTGTTTGCCAAGCAGAGCGACGGGCGAGTTCCCCGCGGCAGACTTCACGCGCTGATGAAAGCGCGTCTGGGGCTGGAGGATGACTATGAGCTGAACAACCTGGTGCGGGATGTGTACGCACCCTCCAGAGAGAAGACCGCATCCATCCAGCGGATTCTGCTGGAAGCGGCCAGAGAGGGAGACGCATCCGCAGTTCGGCTGTATGAGGAAGCAGCACGGGAGCTGGCAGAGAATGTCAACGCCGTACTCCGGCAACTCCGGCTGGAGGATACGCCAACGGTTTCCTACTCTGGCGGGATTTTTGAAACGGGCGATCTGATTCTGAAGCCCTTCCGGGCGGCGCTGGATGCTTCCGTTCAGGTCATGAAGCCGGTATGGGGGCCAGCCGAGGGTGCGCTGTTGCTGGCTGTGGAGCAATTTGCGCCCCAAATGCTTCCGGCGGTAAAAAACGGACTTTGCCTTTAAGGAAAAAACTGGGAGGAAAACAAATGGCACTGGTGACTACAAAACAAATGCTTCTGAATGCCCAAGCAGAGGGATATGCCGTAGGTGCATTCAATGTGGAAAACATGGAGATGGTTCAGGCGGTGGTGGCCGCCGCGGAGGAACTGCACGCCCCCGTGATCCTGCAGACAACGCCGTCCACCATCCGGTACGCCGATCTTTCATATTACTATGCCGCCGCAAAAGTGGCAGCGGAAAAGGCAAGCGTACCTGTTGCGGTACATCTGGATCACGGCAGCAGCTTCGAGCTGGCAATGAAAGCCCTGCGGGTGGGATATACCTCCATTATGATCGACGGCTCTCATGAATCTCTGGAGGAGAACATCCGCCTGAGCAGAGCTGTGGCGGATGCCTGTCATCCGGCAGGGGTTCCGGTGGAAGCAGAGCTGGGAAAAGTCGGCGGAAAGGAAGACAGTCTGGACGGCGGCAGCGGCAATCCCTACACGGACCCGTCAGAAGCAAAACTGTTTGTATCCGCCACCGGCGTTGATTTTCTGGCGGTTGCCATCGGCACTGCCCACGGTGTCTATAAGGGCGTCCCGCACATTGATCTGGAGCGGCTGTCAGAGATCCGCAGCGTGGTGGACATCCCATTGGTTTTACACGGCACCTCCGGTGTGCCTGATGAAACGGTACGCGAATGTATTCGGCGTGGCATCTGCAAGGTCAACTATGCGACGGATCTTCGGATTGCCTTCACGAAGGCTGTCTGCCAGGTACTGCAAACCCATCCCGAAACCATCGACCCCAAAAAATACGGTGCCGCCGGCCGGGAAGCCGTGAAGCAATACGTCATGGGTAAAATCCGGATGTGCGGCAGCGCCGGACGGGGATAATTACCCCAAAGTTTATCAACTGCCTGCGGATATTTTCCATGCTGATTACGTGGATGATTCCTGCCTAGATGCTGGAAGCCGATTCCATGCGTTCACGGGGCAGCTTGCTCCAGGGAAGAATGGCCTTCTCCTTTCACCGCTTCCGACAACCGGGACAAGGCGTTTGTGATTGCACTGTTCACCTGCATCACCCTGACGGCCATGGGTGTGATCCCGGGAGCCAGCAAGATGTGGTACAATCCCAGAATCATCTGGCGGCCATTAAACGGGATTGGCGTGACAGCGGCTATCGGTTATCCGACGCGCTGCCTGTTGCTCCTTGGGCTGGAGCTTTGGACAAAGTGATATGTACCCCCAATACTGGGGGGCCAGTATTGGGGGTACATATCAATGAACCGGCTGAAACGGGAGACTTTTATTTGCTTATGTCTATGAGGAAAATGCGAAACACATTACTCTATATCTTCCCACGGCTCCAGTCCCATTTCCTCCCAGGTAAGACCATATGGCACACCACCGGAGGTGTAACCTGCGATGAAGAAAAAGGTGTCGTCCTGCTCCATGGGCAGAAGCTCCGGCTCCTTTTGGGCACGTTTCTTTCTGCGTTTGGTATGGGCTTTTCTTTCGGCACGAATGCGCTGCAGCTCCTTGATTTCCTCGTGGGAACGGATATGCCCCGGCATTCCAGAAAAGGTTAAACGCTCGATAATATGAGGGCGTTTTCTGAGATAGACGGCGTGGATTTCCTCGGCGGGGACACGTAAGCCGGAGACGTGATTGAATACCTTTTGAGCAACCGTCTCGCAATCTTCATCCGTATCCGGCATTCTCCCATTCGTCTGAAAGAAGTTCTGCGTTTCCAGATACATATAGTCAGAAATTTTTGCTTTCTGTTTTTGCTTCAGCTCTTTATAGGAACGCGGCGGCTTTTTAGACTGCTCCATAGTTTAATCATCCCATAAATGTTTTTGCCAATAAGCATCCATGCAAAGATTGTAGCGTTTGCGCACAGACGGAATAGTTGCTCCATCCACGATAGAAGAAAACGCCTGCTGGTGAATTTCGGAAAATTCGCGGTCATGATGAAAAAGGTCGTTTATAATCATCGCGGCAAATGCTGCATCCGGATATGCCCCAGCTATAACATCATAACGCTTTTCATCTGCATTTACAATCTTGAAAAATCCGGGAATCTTTGCTAACACCGGCATGGCTCGGATGATGTAGTCTTGTAAGGTATTGACGTGGGCAGCTGATGCCATTTTTATCTCCTCCTGTGAGCGCACTGCAGCCTATTGTAGCACAAAAAAAGAGAAATAAAAGTCTTGACTTTTTCACGCATTCCGCTACCGGGCAGTACGGCGGATGAAACGAAGCACCGGGGCTTACCCGAATACGTTACGAAATGATACGCCAAAGGCGTGGGAAACGCAGGGACTTACTAGCGGCAAGCAGTGTCTGGGTAGCACCCAGACCGATTCCGCTTGTTGGGGAGAATTCCCCAATCCCCAAAGATCATTCCCGCGATGCGGGAATGGCTGCGCGTTCTTACAGAACGCTTGAACCCAACAAATAAAAACTGAGGCGCAGGATGCACAGCGTAGCACGCCGATCCTGCGCCCTGATTCAAATGACGCGACAGAATTAACTGTGGTCCCGATCTGTTGTATTCGTTTTTTCCTGCTCCCGCTCCTGTGCGTCTGTCTCTCTTTTCTGCATATCAAAAAACACTTCTGTATTGTGGAGCGCCTTTTGATACTCCTGCATCTGCTCTCTGACGAGCCTGTACTGTGTGTACAAGCTCTTTTTTTCTGCCAGGACGGTTGCGTATTCTTCAGAAAGCTTCTTAATCTTTGGCAGCTTGGATACATTCATTTTTTGAAAAGCGTCCTTTGCCGCCTTGTGTAATGTGATTTCTTCCCGGTGCTCTTCAAAAAATGCCTTGCTGTACCCAGCTTTCCGGTATGCTACATAGACATCCCGTGTTTTAGCATAGTTTACAATATGCTTTTTCAACGCCGCAATTTCTACCAGTCGCTGTTCGGCGGCTTTCAAGTCACGGTCAATTCGGCCAAATTCCGCAGAGGCAGAAGCAGCCTTTTCTCGCAACTCCCCCATAGAACCGATTTCCTGCTCTTTGAGGAAGATCCGCGTCTTGGCCATTTGCTTTAGATTGTAGGTCGTTGCCCAGCGCTGATATCCCGGCCCTCTGGCTCGAATTCGGTCGTCAATCTCAACCAGCAGCCGGAACTTCTGATTGTCCAAATCAATGCGTTTGCCTTTCCTTGCCCGGTGTGCTTTGGTGCCGGCAAGGACGGCGTTAATATCGTCTTCGGTATATCCCTCTCCCAAAGAACAGAGCCGAATAAATCGCTCTTGTCCCTTTCCACGGACAGAAATAAACTTTCCTTGCTTTACCGCATATCCGTTTTCTTCCAAGCAAGAAAGAAAAGCAGAAAAATCTTGCGGGGGATTTTTCAGAATGGAATCAATTGTTTGCCGAAGTACATCTCTGTGCGAAACCCGATTTTCCCGAACGGTATTCTTAGTGCGCATCGCATATGGCTTCTTCTCGATAATGGAAAGGCCATGCTCCATGCAGACAATATCACTGAGGCGCTGAACCGCCAGCCCGGAAAAATAAAAATTTTTGAATTTTGAGCTGGAATCCAGACTGGTGGAATTGAAAATAATGTGATTGTGTATATGCGCACGGTCTGTGTGTGTTGCCACAATAAAAGCGTGTTTCCCTTTGGTGAATCGTTCGGCAAGTTCCCGGCCAACCTGATTTGCTTCTTCCGCCGTAATTTCTCCCGGCTTGAATGATTGTCGAATCTGGTACGCTATCACATTATTCTTTTGATACTTGCCGGTGATGTGTTGATATTGCCGCTTGGAAAGCAGAAATTCTTCGTCCGCAGTCATTGGGTCACACTGAAATCCCGTGACCAATTCTCCTTTTTGTGTTTTCTCCGGATTTTGCGCATAATCTGTCCGATCTTTCAGACACTGCGCTACAGTTTTTCCTTTGTTAACATGCAGGGCAATCAGGCGTGTAGCAGCCATCCATTACCTCCTATACAAAAATTACGGCCACCCCGCAAAGACGCGGGGTGGCTGTCTGATAGATTGTTTACGATCTCACAAAACCTTTCAGTATGGAGCAGCACCAATCCAAGAATGTTTCAATCAGGACAGTGCCGAACAGTGCAGAAAGGCAGATGGCCTCAACGATACCAATCAACAATACATGATTCCATTGCCGGGTAATAACGGTATAAACACCGCATCCGAGAATGAAGAGAATCAGCGGACTAAGGATATATCCAGAAATGTTGCTGAGAATTCTTACAAGAAAACGCACGAAGACAAAAAAAGCGATCAAGGGCAGAGACAGCAGCTTGAATGGTAATTTTATCAGAGCAACCATTGGCGTCGCCCTCCTTTCATCTGTATTGTAAACGGGAATAAGGAAAAGTGCAAGGATGTCACAGCATGGATACCAGCCCAGCATCATTCAATGTTGGCCAATCTGATGTGGATTTCCTTCAGCTCTGCCCAAATCTGATTAAACCGAAGCTGTAAGTCCTGAATGTCATCCATGTAAATATTCCCGGTTTCATTTGCTTTCTTTGCATACTGATTGAGGTTGTTGCTGGCATAGCGCATGAGCGAAACGATCTTTTTCAAATCCCCAAGGTCAAGACGAATACAGTAGCCGTCCAGAGCCATTTTCCGAAGATAGGCTCCCATGCTGCGGACACCCAGTTCCTGCATTTTCTGACGGATGGCTTCCAGTTCTCCTCTACTTACACGGAAGTGGAGCATCTGGTCTTTTTCTCTCATGCGCGTTCCTCCATATTGCGGGATTCGCTTTTCCTGTGTGGAGGCATGGCCTCAGAATGCCTTCGCAGTTCATCCAGCACAGAGGGACGGTCGTCATCAGATTTATCTGCATTCTCCTGTCCGGAATCGTGTTGGCAGTCCATGTCCAAAAGTGCATTCAGTTCCACAAGGCGCTGATTCTTTTGTGCCAATTCTTCCTCCTGTATGAATGGCTTTCCCAGTTCCGCTTTTGCGAATTCCATCTGAGATTGCAGATTTTCCAGTTGGTTCTGTTCGGCGTTCAATAATGTAGTCATATCATTGAGAACATTGTCAATCCGGATGAGGTTGCCTCTCGCATCTTCCCCAAGCTCCACCTTATGGGAAAGAGCGCCAGTCAAGTAAAGAATATATTCTTTTCCGAAGTTTTCCAGCGTAACAGACATTTCAAATCCACGATAGGAGCCAATCCTGATTGGCTCCAAGCCGGTGGCTGCCTTTGACACCTTCAGCAGGGCAGTACCGGCAGCTTCCTTGTCGGTAAATTGTTTTCCATAAATGCTCATAGGGGAAATTCCTTCTTTCGGGTGGGGATGCGCTGCAACCAGTTCAATATCTGTTTGCAGTCCGGAAATCTCTTCCTGCGCTTTCTGAATGTGTTCCGGAAAATATTTCAGCAAATTGTCCTCCAGACGGTACTGCTGGCTCAGGTGGTCAGCTTTCAGAACCTTCAGGCGGGAAACCTCAATATCCAAATCCATCTTCTCTTTGATTAACGGGTTGCCTGCACAAAGCGCCTTGATTTCCGCAAAAGACAAAGCGGTTTCGTCCACATCCTCGCAGGAGCGAACCGGAGATTTAGAGGTCATAATTTGGGAAATGAATTTCTGCTTGTTCTCAACGGTTTGCCACAAATACGAATCAAAGGTTCCTTCCGTAACGTAACGATAGATATGCACTTGCTTGTTTCGATTTCCCTGACGGATGATACGACCACTGCGCTGCTCCAGGTCGCCCGGACGCCAGGGGCAATCAAGGTCGTGCAAGGCTATAAGCCGATCCTGAACATTCATGCCAGCGCCCATTTTGAAGGTACTTCCCATCAGGACACGCACTTGACCGGTGCGCACCTTTGCAAAAAGTTCTTTCTTCCTGACCTCAGTATTGGCATCGTGGATGAAGGCAATCTGTTCCGGTGGAATCCCCCCGGCAATCAGTTTGGAACGGATGTCATCATAAGCAGTAAAAGAAGATGTTGAATTGTTGAGTGCCGCAAGCGGGTCAACGACTTGCTGTTCACCTGCATCTCCCTGCACCGTGGCAGATTCCTTCGGAGTTGATGTTGCCCTGGGCGTGGAAATATCGCAAAACACCAATTGGGTCAGCTTGTCAGCTTCCCCCTCTCGCCATATCCGAAGAACGTTCTCCACACACATATTGATCTTTGTGCCTGGTTCGTCCGGCAGATACGGGCTGATGATTCTTTGATCCAGTCCCAGTTTCCGTCCATCCGATGTGATTTTCAACATGTTATCCTTACGGGGATCAACGACTCCGCGGTGAACTGCGGCGGCACGTCTGGAAAGCTCCTTCACCAATGCCTGCTGTACCTCGGTGGGCTTTGTAACCTCGTTGTGGTAAACGGCCTCCGGTCTTGGAAGATGGAGCTGATCTGCGGTTTTTACATCAGCAGCTTCCATCCAGATGTTGATAAGCTCCGGAAGATTATGAAACCTGGCAAATCTTGTTCTGGCCCGATAACCGGTACCCTCTGGGGCAAGCTCAATTACAGTTTTTGTTTCCCCAAAATGCGCTGCCCAGCAATCGAAATGGCTCCATCCCTTTTCCCGAAGGGTATCACTTTGCAGATACCGCATCATGGTGTAAAGTTCTGTCATGGAATTGCTGATAGGCGTTCCGGTTGCAAAGATGATTCCACGTCCCCCGGTCTTTTCATCCAGGTACTGGCACTTCATATACATATCAGAGGACTTCTTCGCATCCGTTGTGGAAATACCGGCAACATTCTGCATTTTCGTATACAGGAAAAGATTCTTGTACCCATGCGCCTCGTCTACAAACAGCCGGTCAACGCCCAGCTCCTCAAATGTCACAACATCATCTTTTCGTGTGCCGTCCAGTAACTTTTCCAGCCGATTTTCCAAAGACCGTTTTGTCCGCTCCAGCGATTTCACAGTGGACCGCTCTGCGCGATTGGCTTGCAGTTCATCGATGCCCTCCTCGATTTCGTCAATTTGTCGTTCTATCATGGCTTTCTGACGATCCACGGACATAGGAATTTTTTCAAACTGGGAGTGACCGATAATCACGGCATCGTACTCGCCGGTAGCAATTTTGGAACAGAACGTTTTCCGGTTAGCAGGCTCGAAGTCCTTTTTCCTGGCAACCAGAATATTTGCTGATGGGTAGAGCCGCAGAAATTCACTTGCCCACTGTTCGATCAAGTGATTGGGAACCACAATCAGAGACTTGCTGCAAAGACCCAGTCGCTTGCTTTCCATAGCCGCAGCAACCATTTCAAAGGTTTTGCCGCTGCCAACCTCATGAGCAAGCAAAGTGTTCCCGCCGTACAGAATATGAGCAATGGCATTCTTCTGGTGATCCCGCAGAGAGATTTCTGGGCTCATGCCATTAAATCGGATGTGCGACCCGTCGTATTCCCGCGGACGGTCAGAGTTGAACTTTTCATTATAAAGCTTAACCAGCGTTTGCCGCCGCTCCGGGTCTTTCCAAATCCAGTTCCGGAATGCGTCTTTGATGATCTGCTGCTTCTGCTGGGCAAGGGTGGTCTCCTTCTGATTCAAAATGCGCTTTTCTTTGTTATCTGCATCAGTCACAGTATCATAGACACGAACGTCTCGCAAATTCAGGGTCTCCTGAAGAATCTGATAAGCATTGATTCTGGACGTTCCGTAAGTGGTATTGGCATTTACATCCTGAAAGCTCACATTCTTTTTGCCGCTGATATTCCACTCCGCCGTATACTCAGAGTAACTGACCTTGATGCTGAACCGCAGATAAATCGGCGGCTTCAGAAGATCCTCCATAAATTCCTGGATATACCGCTTGTCAATCCATGTAGCACCCAACTGGACGTCAATTTCAGACGCATCCAAATCCTTGGGCTGTGCCTTCTCCAACGCTTCTACGTTGTCCTGAAATACCGCATCGTTTTCCGCTGCAAGGCGGGCAACAGAAAGCTTTTTCCGGACATTCCCTGACAAATACTCGTCCGCAGTGACATAGCGGGGAGCAGCATTTTCGTTGGAGAAATCGGGGAGCCGGAAAATTACCCCCCGCAGTTCAGAAGCAAGCGTCTCTTCTGTCTTACCGGACAGCTGGGACATATAAGACATATCAACTCCGGCTCGTTCCGCAATGGAAACGGCCAATGCTTCCGACGCGGTGTCTACAGAGATAACTGCCTGCGCTTGTCGAATGGTTCTTTTGGTGAACATGTCTGCCTTGCGAAGGAACTTGTTTTCTTCATCCAGAACTTCCAGACTGCAAAGCAGATAATACGAGCTGTCGTCAGAGAATGCCAGTCGATTGCTTTTGGAGTTGATAAGGCCGAATTCCTCAGAAAAAGAATCGTATATTCGACTTAGCTCGACCTGCTTTTTCTGAATCGCGGCATCGGGGGTCAAGGCATTCATCTGGAGGTCAATTAGTTCCCGTACACAATCCCGCAGTCCAATCATCCCACGAATACGGTCTTTGGCCGCTGCCTTGATCTGAGGTTTCACCATGACGCTGTTTTCCCGGAAATAGACCTCTCCATCTACAAGGGCATAGGAGAAATTCTTCACATCCGGATCAGCGGGGATGGTGTCCCGGATTTCTTCGCTTTCTCCCAGATCGGGCAACTCTGCCTCCTGATAGGTGCCACGGATGTGCTGCACCGCTTCATGGAGCTGGGCAGCAAGGGAAGTGTCCTCCAACGGCTCCACTGTATAATCCATGCCATGGGCGGTGCTTTCGGAGCTATTTCTGCCGATGACCATTTCCGGGTGATCCAGGAAATAGCTGTTGATGGCGTACCCATCTTCCGTCTGCCCCAGATGCACCCAATCCGGTTCTATATCTATTGCCCGGTCACGCTTTTGCAGGAACAGAACATCCGACACTACTTCCGTACCTGCATTGGCCTTAAAGGCGGTGTTGGGCAAACGAATAGCGCCCAACATGTCAGCCCTCTGGGCGAGGTACTTGCGGACGCTGGGGTTCTGGGCATCCATGGTATAGCGGCTGGTCACGAAAGCGACTACACCACCGGGGCGTACCTGGTCCAGCGTTTTGGCGAAGAAATAATTGTGGATGTTGAAGCCAAGCTTGTTATAGACAGGATCATTTACTTTGTACTGGCCGAAAGGCACATTGCCTACCGCAAGGTCAAAGAAATCTCTGCGGTCTGTGGTTTCAAAACCTGCGATGGTGATATTGGCTTTTGGATAAAGCTGCTTGGCGATCCGTCCGGTGATGGAATCCAGTTCCACGCCGTAGAGACGGCTGCCTCGCATATTTTCCGGGAGCATTCCAAAGAAATTGCCGATACCCATGGACGGCTCCAAAATATTGCCGGTCTGGAAGCCCAGATTGCCCACAGCTTCATAAATAGCACGGATAACCGTGGGGCTGGTGTAGTGGGCGTTCAGCGTGGACGCACGGGCGGCGGTATATTCCTCCGGGGTAAGCGCGGCCTTTAGTGCCTGGTATTCGGATGCCCAACCGGGTTTACTTTCATCAAAAGCATCCGGCAGTCCGCCCCAACCCACATAGCGGGAGAGGATCTGCTGCTGTTCGGGGCTTGCCTGCAAGCCTTCCGCTTCCAAATGCTTTAACAGCTGAATGGCATTGAGATTTGCCTGGAATTTCGCCTTTGCGCCACCAGCACCTAGGTCATTGTCGGTGATATGGAAATTCTGGGCATTCCGATGGCTTGCCGCCTTTAAGTCGGCATAGGATGCTTTTTCCGCTGTGGAAACGCTGGGAAATTCCTGCCATTGGCCGTCAATGGGAATGGATACCGCAGGGCTGAGTGCGGGAGGCTCGTCTATCTCAGCCCGAGAAATAGCATCATCTGGGTCAGGGGTAAACTCACCCATTTCCGAAAGTGCTGCTTGCCCTTCATGCTCCAGAATCAGCCGTTCTTCTTCGCTCATGGCAGGCGGTTCCGGCTCGGCGGGTTCCGCAGAAGGTGCATCACGCTCCGGTTCCGGGATGTGAAGCGTCTGGATTACTATGTCATAGGGCAAGTGTGTTTTATCGGCAGGATAGAACACAACGGGTTTTGTGGCAGGCTGCTCTTGTTCCGATACTCCTGCGGCAAACAGGTGGGCGTTGCGCTCGTCCCGGCGCAGCAGCGCGGAAAGCCGTTCCTTGCTTTCCACGCGAAAGATGGGATATGCCTGCGACGGGTCGCGGAGATGCACGTCAAAAAGACCAACTTCGGTGATCTCAAAGGGCTTGTTGTCCAGATAGACGGTATCGCCCACCGAATACGGGGTTTTATCCTCCTGCGGCGAGGACGAAGAATCAACTGTTTCAGATGCTTTCTCCGTCGATTCCTCACGATTGTGCCAGCGATATTGCTCTACATCTTCATCTAAAACATGCGTAAGGTCGCTGAAATCAAGGATTTCCAACTCGTTGGAAATGAGGCCTTGCAGAGAGCCATACTGCCGGGTCTCCAGATGCTCACCGTTCAGATACCGCTCCAACCGGAAATTCACAAGGTCGATGTTCACCTGAATGGGAATTTCATCGTCGGTGATGGTCGTGTAGGCGACACCTATTTTCGTTAGGTCGCTGAAATCTGCCTCGGAGCCGTATTCACTTTGGCAGAAGTCAGAAATCAGCCCCTTTGCCTGTTCCATAAGCGTCTGCTCCTGCAGCTTCAGCCGGTATTCTTCTGCCTGCCATTCGCTTGTAAATTCCTCAGTAACACCACCGGCGTCAACGTAGTAGCCGTCGGCCTTATCGTCCCAGATGGCGTACCGGGTAAAGAAGCCCTGGTCAAGACTTACCACATGGAAACGGTCTGCGGGGGCGATGGTGCTTGCCATAGACACTGCCGGTTCTTCGACCCAATCACGCCCCGCTGCCTCCGATTGCGCCCGTTCATCCGGGTAATTGCCGTAGACGCGCAGATACTTTCGTGTCTGCTGGTCGTAGATAGCCGCACCGTCGTATGCAAACCCGTCGCTTTCCATTGTACCGTCCACATAGCCCTGCGCGACTTTTTCTGCTTCGGCCAACGTCTGGTAGTCCAGCTTCTCATCAAAACCATTTTCAAAGTGGTGGTACGCTACAACCTGATACGGCGGTGCCATCCGCTCAGCGTAATCGTCGATAGCCTCTTTGGTCAGCCATTCAGGCTTTTCGGGGAGCGTATCGTACAGTTCTCGCATTTTGGCGATCTGCGCCCAGACGCTGCCTGCCCACAAATGTTTTTCCGCACGGTTGCCTGCGCCGAGGAAATACTCACAGTCAGAACGAAGGCGGTCAAGTAATCGGTAATTACCAACAGCCTCCGGTAATAGCGGCTCTGTGGCAGGTGCTGAGTCCATGGTTTCGGTAGCAATAGAACTGTTTGCATCCGCAAAGTCCTGACTCTCTTCATCAGATTCATCAATCAGTGGATCATTGTTCCTTTCGATTTCCACGAGAGGATGAAGTTTCCCTGCCTCTGCCAACGCATCATAATACTTGACCACTTTCGGCCAGGGAATCTCAATGCGAGTGCAATTCGGTTTTTCAAATCGAATGCCTCGCCCATCTGTGAAGACACTGCTGTGAAAGTTGCCGGACAGCGCATTATTGCCCCCGCCGATACCATACTCATTTTTCAGGAAGTCTTGTTTTTCTTTTCCGGTGTGGGATACCTGATAAAAAGTATAAATACGGTCTCTGCTGCCCGAAAAGCCACTGCCTTTCGTTAGATGCTCGTTGATTTCATCTTCAGTAATAAAAGGCTTTTCCGTGGGTAATTCCGTAAGGGTGCTGGTGTATTCCCGCCTGGGAAGGTGATATTCCTCAAGAGAATGCAGCATCCGTTGTGGATTGTACATGGGGAACCGCATAAGGCTTCTATCCAACAAATAGGCATTCCGAAAAGCTGCAACCTGTTCCAGAATGAACGGATAGGATTCTGACAAAAGGCTTGTCAGTCTCTCAGTTCCCTCCGGGAATCCACCAGGAAGAGATTGAACAATATCCATATACCCAGCGTCAGCGGCCGGTTTACTCATGTCATGTGCCATGTACCACAGCTGGTTTGCTAACTGCTTTGTCTCAAAGTTTCGGTTTTCAGCCAATTCTGCATTGGTAGCAAACTGTCCCTGCTCCAACAGAACATCTATGCGGCCGGCCACAGCTTCCCAAGTGACAACCTGCGCATTCCTCGCGTAGCGGGCAGTGCTTCCATAGGCGATGCGCATACCCTCATCTGAGTACCATGCGCTTACTTTTGTACCATCAAAGTTCATTCCGTAACCGCCATGGTAAGTCTTTTTCAGAAATGGAATCAGCTGTTCGACCGGCTTTTGCTTGCTGAACTCGATCACGATTTGGGTGCGCTGATTTTCTGTGTTGCTGCCATAGCGAAGAAACTGATCGATATAGTCCTGGGGCATAGAAAAAGCAGAGTGTGTTGCTACAACACGCTCTGCTTCATCGATCATCCGAATTTGCTCATATTCACTTGCGAAAAAGGACAGCTGTTCGCCCCGGTCAGAGGGCTTATCCGCAATTAGCTGTAAATCAACTCCGCGAAGATCGTCTCCTCGGCCTGGGCTTTCAGGCTGTTCATGTGCTGTACCCAAGCCATCTGATTCGTGGCTTTGTCCGGTGCGGGATTCTGTTTCAGAAGCTCCTCCATTATCTGACTCAATCGCTGCTCGGCGGTTTTCTGAATCTCCAGAAGATGCGGGTAAAGTTTCTGGCTCAGAGCCAGGGTGCTGTACAGCGTCGGATTGTGGTCCTTCAGATAGGTTCGGCGCATCCGTCCGTATTTGTTCAGGGGCGGCTGTTCCTCGTTCTCCAGTCTGATGTCCGGAATCAGATAATCCCCGCTGCGGATATAGGTCAGTTGGCTTTTCATAGTGTTGACTCCTTTCTCGATTGCGGTCATAGCTTCGGACGGTGATCTCAATTTGGCGAAGCACTTCCGAAGAAATTGTACTTACGGCGGTTCCAAGTGCAATGGCGGTCTGTGGGGTGTTAAAATCCAGCACATCCGATAAATCTTCAAATCCCAGATAATCATCCGGGTTTCCAAAACATCGGCTAATCAGCTGATACAGGACGCTGTTGGAAAGTGCTCTTCGGAATCCGTCCCCCAGTGCATCTGTATCATACACTGCTAATGCGCTGTCATCAAGGATACCGGCAATGTGGACATGATTTTCTTCCCAATACTCAGATGCCGTTTGCACCGCCAACAACTCCAGGTGATTTTCGAGGGAACCGATGTTGCTGGGAACATCGTATCGTTGTTCCAGCGCTTGACAAATTGCCTGCTCATGCTCCGGACGCATTTTCCAAATGTTTGGCGTTCTAGAATTGGCACGGGTCCCAGTATCCGCAATATCGAACAGATACCGTAGGCATGCCTTATCCCCGCTGTTGTCGATCACGGCAATGCCAACGGATTCTTTCTTGACATATCTGTGCATTTTTTCAACCCAGATTTCGACACTTGCCACCGCCGTGGCATCCGGGCGTTGAATGTAAATGCCAAGCTGCTCATCATAGTTATATTTGTAGAAACGTCCTGCGAATTGAAGAAAGTGCGTCCAGTTTTCATAGGTTTGGGTACTGTTTCCTGCAACAAACTCAGATAACTGTACCAGTGATTTCAGGTCATCTCCCATAAGTTCCTCCATTTCTCAAAGAATTGAATACAGATCAAGCTGCACAAAGCTGCTGTCTGTCATAGATTCCAACTTTGACAGAACCGTTTCTGCCAGATGGAATAGGTTACTATCGTCTGTGTCACTTAAATCCAGTTTCTCAGACATTTCCCTGAGAGCAGAAATCAGCCCCAGCCTTGTGCCGGGACTATAGAGCATCATCAGGATTTCCTCATCCCGGCTAAATTGCATAGCGGTCAGCGCTCCTTGTTTGTTGTTTTCTTTCTGGTTTGGGTATCTTTGCAGGATTCCACCTTCACCCGAAGCTCTTGCAGCATAGAAGATTCCGTCTCCATCTGTGGGGCTTTGCCGTTGTTGATAATACCGTCCAGCATACCGTAGTCATCTTCCATCGACATTTCAGCGGCTTTAAGATAGTTTTCCGGCTTTAATTCCATATCCAGCCTCCGAAAACCGACGGAATCGCAATAGAAGCAGCTTACCACGCCTGCTTGCCGGATGGCTACAATATCGCTGACGGACATACTGTGTGCGTGGTAGTCTGTAGGCAGATCCATATTGAACCGGTCATAGAGTCCTTCCAAAAGGGAATTCATATCTAGGAATGGCGGAAGTTGGCTGGTATAGACGATATTGTAGTGCGCTGCATCCGGCGTCTTACCCTCACGCTCCAGAGTATCCAGAGAGGAAAAACGCTCATATCTGTATGCGGGATCATCCTTCACCTGAAGGAGAGCATAGGCATTATCGGACGAAGCGAAAAACCGCTTCGCCATCTCCCGGTAGATTTCAGGACCCTCGGTACTCATTTCCTATGGCCTCCTTTGGGAAACTCCATGCGAAATGTTGGCCTGCCGTCCTCCTCAATGTCCATGAGAACATCCGCAGTAAAAACCTTGCCGGTTCGGGGACTCTTACAGTCTTTCAGACGTACCCGCTTCTCCCGCAGCAGTCTGGCAGCCATGTACTCGGTCATGGGTTTTTCAATTTTCCTGAAATAGACGCTGTTTTTCCACAGCACAAACCGGCATTCCCGGTTCCGGCACATCCAGCCCTTGTCTCTGGCTACGACTTCACTCCCGCAGCGTGGGCAAGTTCCAATTACGATATTACGTCTCATAAGTGCATCTACTCCTTCTACAATCTCATAGTTTGTGGTCAAGTCGGTAATCATCCGGGATATTTCTGCCATAAACTGCTCCGGCAGAAATTCGCCGTGTTCAATCTGGGAGAGCTTTTCCTCCCATTCAGCAGTCATAGATGGGGACTGAATCTGCTCCGGTGCTACAGTAATCAGCGCCCGACCCATATCAGACGGAATCAGGTGCTTTGTTTTACCGGTGCCTTTACGTTCCAGATATCCCTTTTTTATCAGCTTTTCGATGGTAGCGGCTCGTGTAGCAGGTGTTCCAATACCCTTTCGCTCGGCATCCTCCGGAAACTCGTCCGCACAGGCGGTTTCCATGGCCTGTAAAAGCAAATCCTCCGTAAAATGCCTGGGTGGTGTCGTTTTCCCCTCCTTGATCGATGCCTTGGAAAAAGGAATGACTGCATCGGCATCCATATGAGCCAGTTCCGGCTGCCCCTGGCCTTTCTCTGGGAAAAACTGCGTAATGATACCTTTCCAGCCGTCATTGGCCACGGTTTTACCCTTAAAAGTGAATACCTCTCCGGCACATTCTGCGGTTACAGTCGTTTCCGTGAAACAGTAGGGTGTCCCAACTGCGGATATCAGTCGGACAGAAATGAGCTTCAGGATTTCCAGTTCTCCTTTGGGCAGACCTTCCAAGGCACGGCTGCCCAGCGTCAGCGTGGGAATAATTGCATGATGGTCAGACACTTTCTGGTTGTTGACTACCTGTTGGGACAGCACAGGGACTTCGCCGGTCACATGGAACAGTGCCGCTACGTTCGGAACCAGTTGTTCCAGAACCGGTGCGGTATCCTCAGTCAGATAGCGACTATCCGTGCGGGGATAAGTGACCAGCTTTTTTTCGTAGAGGGACTGGGTGTAGTCCAACGTCTGCTGGGCTGTAAATCCAAGCAGGCGGTTTGCATCCCGCTGGAGCGTGGTCAGGTCGTGCAGGGCTGGAGGCTTTTCGGAATGTTCTTTTCTCTCAACGGTTTGAATCATGACGGACCCCGCATTCTTACAGGCATTCAGGACAGCGGCGGCGGTTTCCTTCGTCGGGAATCGCTGGCTTGCAAGCTCAATTCCATCCACGCAAAGCTGGACAGTGAAAAACGACTCCGGTGCGAATGCAGCGATTGCCGCTTCACGCTGAACGGTCATTCCCAATGTAGGGGTCATAACCCGTCCAATGCTCAATGGTTGTCCATACAGGCAGGAAAAAAGCCGGGTAGCGTTGATGCCGACGATCCAATCGGCCCGCTCCCGACACAGTGCTGCCTGGTAGAGAGAATCGTAATCCGAAGCAGGCTTCAAGTTCTGAAAGCCCTCTCGAATCGCAGAATCCTCCATACTGGAAATCCACAGACGGTCAAATGGCTTCTGGCATTGGCACTGATGGTACACAAGCCGGAAAATGAGTTCTCCTTCACGGCCTGCGTCCGTAGCGCAGATAAGCCGCTCAACATCTGTCCGTTTCATGAGATCCCGAAGAACCTGAAATTGCTTTTTTGTGCTGGGCGTCACCTCATACTGCCACCGATCCGGCAGAATGGGTAAGTCCTCCTTCCTCCATTTTTCGTAGTCGCCATAGGCGTTCGGCTGTGCCAGTTCTACCAGATGACCGATGCACCAGCTGACAAGATACCCGTTGCCTTCCATATAGCCGTCTCTGCGCTGATTTGCGCCGATTACACCGGCAATGGACTGTGCAACAGATGGTTTCTCTGCAACAACAAGTTGTGGCATTGGCGTTCCTCCTTTTGTGATATGTACAAAGCGCACAGCAGAGGGTAAATGTCCTCAGCTGTGCGCTGCTCTGGATTAAGCCAAAGTTATCATTCCTCATGGCCGAGGAAGTTCCGGATATACAGGATTTACTCCGGTATGGATCAAACATCCCGAATAATATATAAAATTCGGGACACTTTATCCAACCATCCATGCGAAGATATGACGACATGATTGATGAGATAGCGGTTGCCATCTTTTGTGCATTGGGTGATATTTCCCCTGAAAGCATGGGAATAATCAAATTATCTCGTCATTACAGCCTCAAAATTCTGTCAAGCACATTGACTTTATTGACGAGATTCATTATAATGATGACGAGATAATTTTGCCAAAGGAGTGGACGATATGCCTTATCGGGAAAGCGAAACCGTAGAATTGAAGTCGGTCGTTGTGGACGACATTAAAAAGGAAATCATTGCCTTTGCAAACACTGACGGAGGAACGCTGTATATTGGCGTTAAAGACGACGGCGAAGTGATTGGTTTGGATGACCCGGACGGATCGGCGCTGCAGGTCAGCAACATGGTTCGGGATTCCATCAAGCCGGACGTCACCATGTTTCTTCACTACAAGACCATTGAGGAAGCCGGAAAGAAAATCATTGAGATCAATGTTCAGCGTGGCACAGACCGTCCGTATTACATTGCCAAAAAGGGAATGCGCCCAGAAGGTGTTTACGTCCGGCAGGGCTATTCCTCTGTACCAGCCACTGATACCGCCATTCGCCGCATGATAAAGGAAACGGACGGAGACCGCTTTGAAACGATGCGCTGCCTGGAGCAGGAACTTACATTCGATGCAGCTGAAAAGGAATTTGGGTTTCGTAAGGTGGAGTTCGGGCCGCAGCAAATGCGCACGCTGAAGCTCGTGGATAACGATGGGTTGTACAGCAATCTGGCATTGCTCCTGTCTGACCAGAATCCCCACACTATCAAGGTGGCTGTTTTTCAGGGAACCAACCAAATGATCTTCAAGGATCGCCGGGAGTTTGGCGGTTCTCTGATGAAGCAGATGAATGAGGTCTACGAGTATATCGATTTCCGCAATCAGACCCGTGCCACCATCGAAAAGCTCTCACGCATTGATGTTCGGGACTACCCGGTGATTGCCGTCAGAGAAGCGCTGTTGAACCTTCTTGTCCACCGGGACTACTCGTTCAGCGCCAGCGCGCTAATCAGCATTTATGATGATCGCATTGAGTTTGTGTCTATTGGCGGTCTTATGCCCGGGATTGACCTAGAGGATATTCTGGCAGGTATCTCTGTATGCAGAAATCAAAATCTCGCCAATGTCTTTTATCGGCTGCATTTGATCGAGGCATACGGTACTGGGCTTACAAAAATTATGGAGACATATGAGGGCACTTCGGAAAAGCCTGTGATTTCCACCACAAAGAACAGCTTTAAAATCACGCTGCCCAACATCAATGCAAAATATGAGACAAAGGCCGCTCCTGCGCCAATTGAGAATATTCCGTCCACCCCCGTTTTGGAATCGGATAGCAATGAGCAGCGAGTGTTGGCCTATGTCCGAGAGCACGGCACCATTACAAGACCAGAGGCAGAGGAACTGCTTGGTATCAGCGCGTCCACCGCTTCCCGGCTGATCAGGAAAATGGTCAAAGCCGGTCTGCTTTTACAGGATGGGCGGGCAAGAAGCAGTAGGTATATACTGGTAGAATAGTCACAGGGGTATTTTTGTTTCTGGCTGCAAATGGCGGCCTCTAAAAACGGTGCGTAATAAACATAACACCCCCGGCGTCATCAAGTATCCCTTCTGGCGCATGACGGCCAAAAATCTCAAGGCCACCTACGCCTGTATCAATCAAGGGCAGGCGGGGTGCCCCCATGTAACGAAAATAATATATTTTTCATTACATTCTCCACGAATTTGTCGCCCTTCTCTTACTGTATAGCCAGCACCTATTTAGGGAAAACTGAAAATATCTCTTGCTGGGTAGTTGCAAAAATGTAACGGATAATGCATAATATCCGTTATAAAGGAGATGGTGGGCTATGGCAAATGACTATATGCGCGGAATATGAGAGCGGGTCATTTCTTCTGCGAATGGCACTATTTTCGTTGCTTCTGACTTTGCGGATATTGCTGATGCGGATACGATTCGGCAGAGTATGTATCGTCTTGTAAATGACGGCACACTAAAACGAATTTTGCAAGGCGTCTACGAAAAGCCAAAGTACAGCAAGCTGCTTGATGAATACATAGCAGCTGACCCGGATGCTGTTGCCAAAGCATCGGCAATGGTCTGTCGGGAAATAGCCCTCTCAAAAAAACTCCTAATAATCCAGCGGTAGAAACCACGGTTGCTTCGTGATTTCTACCGCTGTTTCTAATTTTTAGAAAAGGAGGCGCTCGCAAATTCTTATTTTGTAACAGCCTCTTTTTTGACTAAGCCCCAAAATTATTCTTCGTCATAGGATTCGTCGGGAAGCTCGAAATCGTCATCATCGGTATAGTCCGCGTCAGGATCGGGCTTTACCTGCTGCACCTTTTTTCTCTTGCCACTAAACATCACGAAGCCTCCAATGCCTATTGCGCCGAGGAGCAGCACCGGTAGCAGTGCGGTAAAGGAACCACTGTCCTTTTCCTCATTGGGCGCAGGTGCCTCGGTTGGCTGTATCTGAGGCGGCTCGGTGGGAACCGGTTCCGTGGGCTTCTGGGATTCAGTCAGCTCTTTCCGCTCATCATCGTCCAAAAGCTCGAACAAGTCTGCTTCATCCACCTGATTCAGGAAGTGGACAGTCTTGTTTCCACTGTCATCCCGGTCAATGATGATATAGAAATAGTTTCCGTCCTTGGTAGTCACAGTAATGAACTGTTTGCCGGTGGATGTGACCATATCATCCACAAGATTCATATTGCCATCCGGGGTCAGGGGCGGCAGAGGTTCCTCATTCTCATTGGACTGCGCAGAAGCAGGAACCGCAATCAGGCTCATGCAGAACAGCAGGATCAGAAACAGGGAAAAAATCTTATTCTTCATCATCGATATCCTCCATAGTCATATTATCGGTAGTAGTGGCCGACATAGCAGTCGGCTTCAAAACCTCCTCCGGCACTTCCCCGGCAGGCAGGCCGTTTCCCAGAGATTGCAGCAGCATAGCCAGCTGGTCGGGGGTGAGGTTTGCGGCGTGAACAATGTCATGGATTTCCATGTTCTCACGCTCTTTGTACAGTCGGTCCAGTTCCTTGTACCGCGCATCCCATTCATCGCGCTTACGAAGGGCTTTGGCGCGGTCAGCACCGAGTTTATCCAGTTTTACACTCATATAATTCTCCTTTTGAAGTTGTGGGAGAATCCCGCAATTACATTCCGGGGATTCTTCCGTAGCAGTAAAAATGCTGTTGCCAATAGACGGTATTGATGCTGCTGATTTTTACCGGAGACCCGCAATGGATCATCATTCCATCGCCCAGATAGATACCTACATGGGAGGCTCCGCTCGTATTGTAGGTGCCCTGAAAGAAGATAAGATCGCCGGGACGAGCCTGGGAAGCGGAAATTGTGGTGCATTGACGATGCCAGCTTTCGGCGGTCAATCGTCCGAAGTTGAATCCGGCTCCACAGTTATTTACTGCATAGGAAACAAAGCCGGAGCAATCGAAACCACCGGGACTGTAGCCACCCCATACATATGGCGTTCCTAAATACTGTTCAGCCTTGGCAATGAGCTTGGCTGCCTTTCCAGTGGCCTCGACATCCAGAGAATCCACAATGCTTCCACAATCCAGGTAGAAGTAGGGATTGAAGTTGGTATTTCGGTAGCTGAACGCCAGTGTCATTCTTCCGGCACTGCTGATTGCGGCAATCGGCTGCCCCTTTGTTACTTCCACTCCAACGGCGACGCTGATACTTGTACAACCACCTATTTTCACTGTATAACCCTTTTCATTTTGGAGTGTGACAACACCGCTGGACACACTGACCACATGGCCATCCAGAACAGATAGTACAGGCGTTCCGCTGGGAATAATCACTTCGATGCAGTCATTCTCGGTTACACTGCTGCCAGAGCACCGATAGCCATAGGCATACACAATTCCGTTATGCCAATTCATATCCACAGGAGAGCCGAACATAATCCGGTTCCCTTTGGTGATCTGATAGATGTCGTACATCTCTCGCTGCTTGTCGGCAAGGCGGCTGCGAAGAATGCTCTCAAAATCTCCGGTAGTGAGCGTGACATAGCAAACATCCACGGATTCTTCTTCCGTAATGGTAATGGAATCTCCGCTGCCCCCGGCGTAGTGCGCATCCCATGTCTGGTGCCCATGCTGCAGCGCCGCCTGATGGCTGTCGTAGTACACATCAAAATCCACCCCATACCGTGCAAAATTGCCGGTATCCTCTACCTTGTAGAGCGTACCATTCATAATGATTTCCGTACCCATGGGGAGCCGGGGATTCCTGGCATCTACGGCAATGGTGTGGTTTGCTTTGGGGTATACGCCGGATGCGGTAGGGCCTCCAGACCAGATTCCGCAGCAAATGGGACAACTGCAATAAGCGCTTGTCACCACAGGGCCAATGTACTCGCCAACCTCCACAGTCCGTGTCGTGACGCGGGTTTCCGTGCGTATTTCTTCGGAATATTGGTACTGGGCAGTGAAGATAGCGTCCAATTCAGACCGCACCTGATTAAACGTGAAATCCTGATACTTTGCACTGAGGTAGCTGATGAGCATAGTAGAATCGTGTCCAATCTCCGATAGGTTGTAGTAATACTCCTCACATCCGGTGTGCCTGGATTCCACTGTGTTGATCTTCCTTTGCATCTGTGCTTCCAGTTTTGTATAATAGGCATCTGCCTTTGTAATTTGAATATCATCCGCTGGCCAGGAGGTTGCTGTAACCGTAGTGAGAACACCGCCGGTAATCATGGAACAGGATTGGAATGGGGCTGTTATCAGCAGAAATGCCATTGCAATCGCAAAAACCGTGCGAATACCGGTACTGCTGGTAACAGCGGTACGAATACCCTCCAGAACTTCCTTTGTGCGATCCACAACGGTACTTGCCGTGCGGGCAGTATTGGCCGTATTTTGGGCTGCATTCTTGGCGGCATAATATTCCTTGCGAATCTTTTGCTTTTGCCTCCAACGGGAGACGGGATTAGAACGGCCAATGCCTGTTTCGCTTACCGTATCCCGATACTGCCTTTCAATATTTGCCTTATCCGTTTTCTGCTCCAGCTTTACCGCATTTTCGGCCTGCTTTATTTTTCGGCTGTACCGGTGGGCATGAACTTCTCGTGCAGTGCCTCCAGACAGCGAAACACCTTCCTGAAGCGCCTGTGTCCCAACATTTTCATCCTCGTGATCGGTTATGCTGTCAGCGGCAGCTCTCAGTGCTTTTGCAGAAAGGGTGTCGTGAAACGCGACACCCTTTCTGGGAACAGATTTTGTGGAACTCGGATCGGCAGGAACCACAGTTTCCTTTTTACCAAACCGAAGCTGTTCTCTGCGATTTTTCGCTTTCTCTGCATCTGTCAGAAGTTTCCCTTGGAAACCGGCATTGGCAGCCTTTTTCCCATTGGCATCTGTGAATTGGAGCCGATGCTTTTGTGCCGCCATTTAGCTCTCCTTTTCAGGAGTGACCTCAGACAATTTGGTGGTCATAATCCGGTACAATTCCAGATTGGTGGGGAAATGATCGACAAATGGCAAAATGACATTGCCGTAAAACAAAAGTCCTTCGCCCTCACCGGAATGAGTCACATAGGAGAGCTGATGCGCGGAAATATTCAGGGCGTTTGCCAGAATCTGTCTGTCACCGGCAGCCTGATTCAGCATGATAATAAAGTCGGAATTCTCAAAAACATTCTCGACCTCACGGCTGGTCAGCAGATCCTTGACATTCTGGGTAATACCGGTGGGGCAGCCGCCCCACTTCCGAAAACGCTTCCAGATTTCAATGGAATAAGCTGCGGTCTGCTCCTCTTTCAAAAGCAGGTGGAACTCGTCAATATAGTACCGGGTGCATTTACCGGTTGAACGATTGGCGGTTACACGACCCCAGACCTGATCCTGGACGATCAGCATGCCGATTTTCTTCATCTGCTTTCCCAGTTCCCTGATGTCGTAGCAGACAAAGCGGTTATTCACATCCACATTGGTTCTGTGATTGAACAGATTCAGAGAACCCTTGACATAGATTTCCAATGCAGTTGCTACATGCCGCGCTTCCTTTTCCTCCTGCTGCAACAATGCGTTATAGAGGTCTTCCAGAATCGGCATCCGTTCAGGCACCGGATTTTCAAAGAATGTCTGGTAAATCTGGTGAACGCAGCGGTCAATTACAGTTTTCTCGACGGGCTGAAGTCCCTCCTTGCCTCCGACGACCAGCTCGCACAGGGACAGGATAAAATCAGATTTCAGCGCAATGGGGTTGTCCTCCTCCGAGTAATTGCTGTTGATGTCCATAGGGTTGATATACTGCGCAGAAGATGGGCTGATTTTGATAACCTGCCCCTTTAACCGTGTGACCAGGGCGGCATACTCCGATTCGGGATCGCAGACGATAATATCGTCGCTGGTTGTCAGAAACGCATTGGTGATTTCCCGCTTTGCGCTGAAAGACTTACCGGAACCAGGCGTACCCAGAATCAGGCCATTGGGATTTTTCAGCTTCTTGCGATCCACCATAATCAGATTGTTGGACAGGGCGTTCAGGCCATAGTACAGCGCCTCTTTCCCATCCTGGAACAGCTCCTGCGTTGTGAATGGTACGAAAATAGCGGTACTGGAGGTTGTCATACCCCGCTGAATCTCAATCTGATTGTAGGCCAGGGGCAGCGAGGACATAAGCCCCTGCTCCTGCTGATAGTCCAGCCGGCGAAGATTGCAGTTGTGCTTCTGTGCAATGGAATTTGCCTGGAACACATTGGTTTCCAGCTCCTGTTTGGTGCTGCCGGTGTTCAAAATCAGAAAAGTAAGCAGAAACATTCGCTCGTTCTGGGACTGGAGCTCTTTCAGCAAGGACTTGGCATCGCTGCCATAGGTGGCCAGGTCAGAGGGGATAATGTCCATGTCATATCCGGCACGGACGGCCTTCTTCTGTTCCTCAATCTTGCTGCGATCCAGTTCCGTAATGGTGTGCTTGATCTGCTTGATTGCCTTGTTCTGGTCAACAGACTGAATGTGCATGGTTACAATTTCGCTGGAATCCATGTCCAGAAAATCTTTCAGCAGCTGATCACTGATGTCGGAAGCGGTGATTTGCAGATAGCTCATGGCCCCGTAGAGCTTTCCCATGCGGAAGGTACGACTTCCGGGGAAAGCGAAGGAAGTGGGGGCAATGTAGTCCTTTACGGAAAGTCCGGATTTCGGAAGGTCTTTCCAGTCGAAGCGAAACTTTTCCTGGTCACCCATATGGAACATGCTGTGCATCAACTGAAGCCGCTCTTTGCCATTCAGAAGTCTTGCGGAAACACCCAGCCGATGGAAGTTGTTCATCAGGTCAACCTCAATGTGATCCAGCCGGGGCTTTGCCTGCTTCATGGTATCCGCTTCGATGCCAAAGGTCAGGTATTTTGTCTTGGTCAGGCCATTGTTTCCCTTCTGAAGCTGCTGCCGGAGCATCATGCCATATTCTGCACGAACATCGTCAAAACCATCGTCCTGAAAAGGAATGCGGATGCTCTTTTCAAAGGCATCCGCATCGGTGGACATATTCATAAAGGATAGCTCAAAGTGAATGCTGGAGTCGAAGAAATTCAGGAAAGAACACCATTCCTCGAAGATAGCTGTCTTATCCTCCTGCTGGGCCAGCTGGTAGTTGATGTCCTGAAACTGAATGGTCTTTGTGTAGTAGCGCTCTGTGACCCGGCAAATGCCATCCGGGAACATACGCTGAAACGGAATGGACTGCTGTGCGGTGCGGGGGACCCCGTCATCCCGTTTCGCTCGTTTTAAGGCCGCTTCCAGCTCCTTCTGCTCCTTTCGGGACAGTTTGACGGGAGCAGGCGCAGACTGGGGATTTGTTTTCTTTTTCTTACCGATTGACAATCTTTTGTACCTCCTGCTCAAGCTCATCCTGACGGATCAGGACAGCATAGTAATTGTTGGTGCGGTAGGGTCGCACTTTGGGGCGAATGATTTTTGCCTGAATAAAATGCTGCGCGACCTTCTCCAAGGGCTGCCCATCCTTTTCGTACATACCGAGAAAGAACAAGGGAAGCATAATCAGCATCATGCCCATCGTTGCCAGCGAGACGTTTCCGGTTTTCTTCAAAAGAAAGAAAGTGGGAATGCCTACCAAAGCGGCAATGGCGAAACAGACGAGCTGCCGTTTGGTCAGATTAAAAAGCGTTTTGGATTTGACCCGTGCAAGGTCACGGGGAACCGAAATATAAGCTGCCATGTGGCCTCCTTAGTGCGCATTGAGGACGGATTTGGCAAGTCCGCCTGTCTTAAGGAGTGTAAAACAGAGTAATACTGTGTACCCTACAACGCCCCAAAGGGAAGCGATAATATTCTGGGAAAAGGTCACACTCTGAATCAGGACAGCGTAGATGCCAACACATACAAGAATGAGGAACCCCTGAAAACCAATAGCGAACAGAGACCGGAGATAGTTCTGCCCAGTCTGGGACTGTTCGCGGTTCCCAAAGGTTGCAAATGGAATGGGCGCCAGACTGACCATGAGGTAGATCTCGATCATTCTGCCATAGACAATGACAAAAATCAGGATTCCCAGTACCCATATGGTTGTTTGTACCACAAAGGTCTGAAGATACAATCCCAGCAGCGGTCCCAAATCCATTGCTTCAATGGTCGTCTGCATCCCTTGCAGCGCAGCATCGTCTATAGCAGTGGAACCGGCAATAATACCGCCTGCGCCACTGATGACATGCTGCGCCACATCGAATACGGCCATTGTGATATTGAAGCAGTTCGTAATAATCGTAACTGCCAGAAAGGTTTTGAATACCCACTTGAAAAATATCCAGGTTTCAAAGTTGGCCAGATTGTTGTGGTCAATAATCATCTGGATCAGTTCATAGCAGGCAATAAAGGTGAGAATCATGCCTGCAATCGGGACGATTACGGATTCAGAAACATTACGAATCATGGAGAAAATCCCCGGCGAAAAGGCCGCCGGGGTCGTGCCGACCTGCGTTGTAATGCCTCCCACACGCTGATTCACAGAATCAAACATCCCGGACAGATTCTGCATGATTCCACTGACCAGCATTTCCTTCAGCCAGTCCGTAATCTGTTCGAGTATGCTGTCCAACCGTTACCTCCTTATCAGCCGAACAGACCGGAGAGCAACGGAACCAACGTGGTGCCGATCAGCGCAACGCCGCCGCCAGCCATAAGCTGTTTCATCCCTTGCGATTTCGCACCAGGGTTGTCGTTGCCGTAACCCTCCAGCAGGTTAATCGCCCCCCAGATGCCAAGACCGGCACCGAGAGCCACGACGAGTGTTTGCAGAACAGTAATTGCAGAGTTGAAAAATGCCATAGTAATATCCTCCTTGGCGTGCCTGAAATGAATCAGGCTGTTAAAAAGTGTAGAAATATAGCCCACCTTTAGAGACCCCTGTACACAAGGTCAGAAAAAATGGGCATTAAAATACCCGGTACTGGTGATCGGTCAGTACCGGGGTATGTTGAAATACGATATTCTTCATCAGTTTTTAGGCATTCATCAGATTAACGACTTCCGATTTTACCCTATTTTAAGCGAATATAGCAGGTCGATTTTCCGGCTCCTTCACGCTTCAGCTCACCGGCTGCAACCATTTTCCTCAGCGCACCCTCTACGGAGCTAAGGCTCAGGGAAGGACACTGCTCTCGGATGTCCTGCTTTGTGAAACGACCAATTTTGTTCAGGCTTGCTTTGCGAACCATTTCAATAGCAGGAAGTTTTTCTTCTACAATGGCAAATCTATCCCCAAAATCTTTATAAGCGGCCAGGATTGTGCCCAGCAGATACTTGATAAAAGGAACAACATCCTCAGTTCCTTCGTGCCAACCATGCTGCGCACGGCCCAATGCGTCATAATACAAGTCCTTGTTTTTTGCGATTTTTGCCTCCAGAGAGATATATTTTCCAACATAGAATCCGCTGCGATACAAAAGCAGCGTTGTCAGCAAGCGGCTCATTCTGCCGTTGCCATCGTTAAACGGATGAATACACAGAAAATCATGGATGAAGACTGGAATTGCAATCAAAGGCTCTAATTCCATATTGCCGATTACCTTGTTGTACTCCTCACAAATCCGGTCCAGCGCTTCCGGTGTCTCGAAGGGAGCCACGGGCGTAAACAGTATCTCAGTATGCCCATCTGGATAGGAAGCGCTGATATAATTCTGGACATTCTTTGTCTTCCCAGCCATCGGGTTATTCATATGGCTGTACATGATCTTGTGAAGCTGCAAAATATAATTCCGAGTCAGGGGAATGGCATCAAAGCTTTCGTGAATAATCGAAAGCACATCACGGTATCCCGCAATTTCCTGCTCGTCTCGGTTCTTGGGAGTGGTTTTTTCTTCGACAAGCTGCCGGATTCGGGTATTGGTGGTAACGATGCCTTCAATCGCATTGGATGCCTCTGTACTTTGAATCTTTGCAATCTCAACCAGCTTCTCCAATTCTTCCGGACGCCGCTTCAAGTAAAGCTCCTGCTTCCCGGCTTCCTTATAGATTGCGGCGATCAGTCCCAGAATCTCAGAATCCCACTTCTGCTCCCGGATAGCTGAATAATTAAAAACTCGCATTCCCTTATCCTCCGTTTCTTTCCCTTGTATTATACCTGTTTTTGAGGGAAAGTCAATCACTCTTGCAGATGATTCCCTTTATTTACCAGTAAAGATAAGCGAAAACCGTTTCGGGCAAGGGACAGTACACGTCCACTTTGAACAGACTGCCCGCCCGCACCACTAACGGAAAAGAGCTGCGTGACAGTCAAAGCTGATGACCGGACAGCTTTGGCTATGTAACGGGCAACTCATGCTGCCCGGCTGGACTTTCTGCGCCAGCAACAGGTTTTAGCCGAACAGACCGGACAGCAACGGAACCAGCGTGATGCCGATAAGCGCGACGCCGCCCCCAGCCATAAGCTGTTTTATCCCCAATTAGGTGTAAAACTCTGC
>ULVT01069819.1_pt1 | contig 31524 bp, 25 predicted proteins | sample 1959701 | NCBI WGS metagenome assembly ULVT01 (sample SAMEA4835793, study PRJEB28245) | human gut metagenome | biome: gut microbiome; material: fecal sample | place: Denmark | collected 2008
TATTGGCTGGGATCCGGTGTCGTATCCTGCAGGATAGGCGGGCGATATTTTTCGCCGGCCCCCGGTTGTCGAGCGCCGCAGTGGGTGCAAAAGACGGCGTCTCCGTCCAGCTCCGCATCGCAGGCCACGCATTTCTTTTTTTGCTCCGGGGCAGCGGTGTGGGTATCGTCGGCAGGCGCACTTGATTTTTGCTCCGCAGGCGGATCCGCCGGGGTAAAGGCATATCCATCACCGTGTAGTGCCTGGTGGGCGCAGTGCCCCAGCTCCCGGTAGCACGCCCGGTGATGGGGTGTGCCGCATTCCGGGCAGGTAACAATATCGTCACCCGGCTGGAACTGCTTGCCGCAGACCGGGCAGCTGTTGTTTTCATACAAAGCCATTTTGTGTACCTCGATCTATATGCTTTCTTATCATTATACATTAGAATATCACAATAAATCAACGATTTGGTTAAAATATCTTAAACAAAGTGTGAAAGCACCGTCAATTCCGCCAAAAATCCGTGCCCGGGTGTAAAATCAGCGGTAAAGCCCTTGCAATGCAGCAGAGATTTATATATAATATTACAGTTATAATCATAAATTTATACAGAGAACTGCACGGAGCGTTGATATGGTAGAATTTGAAGAACTGCGGCTGCGGCTGCTGGACAGCGAGAAGCCCATTGAAAACTTAAAGGAAGCCCTGGCCATTGACAGCTTAAAGGCCGAGGTGGAGGTGCTGGAGAAAGAGAGCGCCGCCCCGGACTTTTGGGACGATATGGAGAACAGCCAAAAGGTGATGCAAAAGATCGGTTCCTTAAAGGCCAAGGTCACCGGCTATGAGAGCCTGAAAAGCGACTATGAGGACGCGCTGGTGATGATTGAACTGGCGGACGAGGAGGGCGATCTGTCCCTGCTGGACGACTGCACCGCCTCGGTTAAGGATATTGAAACGCGCGTTGAAGATATGACCCTGTCCACCCTGCTCAGCGGCGAGTTTGACGGCAAAAACGCCCTGCTGACCTTCCACGCCGGTGCCGGCGGTACGGAGGCGCAGGACTGGGCGGAAATGCTCTTTCGTATGTACAACCGCTGGGGCGAGCGCCATGGCTACAAGGTGTCTACGCTGGATTATTTGGACGGCGATGTGGCGGGAATCAAGAGCGCCACGATTTTAGTAGAGGGCGAGAATGCCTACGGTTATTTAAAAGGCGAGATGGGTATTCACCGCTTGGTGCGGGTATCTCCCTTTGATTCTTCCGGTCGGCGGCATACCTCCTTTGCGTCCGTTGAAGTGATGCCGGAGATTGACGACGATGTGAATGTGGAGATCCGTGAAGAAGATATTAAGATGGATGTGTACCGGGCTTCCGGTGCCGGTGGCCAAAAGGTCAACAAGACTTCCTCTGCCGTGCGCTTGACCCATATTCCCACCGGGATCGTGGTCAGCTGCCAGATTGAGCGCAGCCAGCACCAAAACCGGGAAGTGGCCATGCGTATGCTTAAGTCCAAGCTGGTGGAGATCAAAGAGCGGGAGAATTTGGAACGCATTGAGGACATTAAGGGTGATCAAAAAGAGATTGCCTGGGGCTCCCAAATTCGTTCCTATGTATTTATGCCCTATACCCTGGCCAAGGATCACCGTACCGGGTTCGAGATGGGCAATATCACCGCTGTGATGGATGGGGATATTGACGGCTTTATCAATGCTTACTTAAAACAAAAATCTGCCCAGGAGGCAGAGGAGAAAGCGGAGGCTTAATTTAAAATGGAACGCTATGCGCATTTGATGGATATTACGGCGTTGTCCGGGTTTTCCATTCGACTGGCGCTGGCCATTATTCTGGGCTTCTTTGTAGGTCTGGAGCGCCAGTGGACCAAGCACCAGGCGGGTATACTTACCAATGTGATCGTGTGTGTGGGGGCGTATGCCTACACGGCGTTTTCCTTTGTGATCCACCAGGACAGCACGGACCTGACCCGTGTGGCTGCCCAGGTGGTCAGCGGTGTGGGCTTTTTGGGCGCCGGCCTGATTTTGCGGGACGGCACCAACATTCGCGGGCTGTCCACTGCCGCTACCATTTGGACCACGGCGGCCATCGGCATTCTGTGCACCCTGCCCAAGGTGCTGTATGCGGTGATTGTGGCAGCGGCTGTGGTGGTGCTGCACCTGGTGCTGCATCCGCTGAGCAACAAGATTAACAAGCTGCGCAGCTATGATAAAGAAAAGCGGGCCAAAGATGAGTGTATGTACAAAATCTCAGTGACCTGTCTGGATAACTTTGAGGTGGATATTCGCGCCCACTTAATGAGTGCTTTGAAGGACGCGCGGGATATTATTTTGCACAATTTGGAGTCCTCGGAGACGGACGATGGCAATACTAAAATCCGCGCTTATGTGTCTGCCGCCAAGAAGAACGATGAGGCCATTGAGAATGTACTTAACCGCATTGGCAAGGATGAGGGCATTTTGCGCGCCGGGTGGAATATTATTAACGAATGATTTGCAGTTTTTGCAAACATCGCCAATTTTCGCTAATCAAAATTTAACAGGTGAATTTGCTCCCTTTTCAGCACAACCTATTGCTGAAAGGGGAGTTTTTTATGCTCAAAAAATGCAGCAGTTTGCTGCTGGTTTTAGCGCTGATCACCGTACTGTTTACCGGCTGCCGGGGCAATGCAAAGAATGAGAACCAAACCGGCGATCCGGGCACCAGTACCACCTCTGCCACCACTGCAACCAAGACGGCGGACACCACCGTGCGCCCCACCAATGTGGGCAGCCGCAGTTACAGCAAGGAAAAGGTGGTGTGGGGGCCGGGCAACATTGCCGACCACGCCAGACCGCAGGAGCCGGAACGGCTGCAAAAGCAGTTTGGCGCGCTGGGCGCTCGCTTCTTGCTGGACAATAAAAAGCAGTTGTGCCTGACCTTTGACGAGGGGTATGAGAACGGATACAGCGGCAAGATATTGGACACGCTAAAGGAGAAGCAAGTCCATGCTATATTCTTTGTGACCTATGACTTTGCCAGTCAAAACCCGGCACTGATCAAGCGCATGATTGCCGAGGGTCATGTAGTGGGCAACCACACCTATCGCCACCTGACTATGGACGAGGTGACCCGCGCGGCAGCCACAGAGGAGATCACCGTGCTGCACCGGTATATGGAAAAGAATTATCAGTACAAGATGACTTACTTCCGCTTCCCCAAGGGGGAGTTTAGCGAGGACACGCTGGCGCTGGCACAGGAGCTGGGCTACAAGAGTATCTTTTGGAGCTTTGCCTATGCAGATTGGGATACCCAAAATGTGGCGGAACCGGCAGCGGCGCTGCAAAAGGTGACCGAGAGCACCCACCCGGGCGCCATCTTCCTGCTTCATGCCGTCAGTCCCACCAATGCGGAGATTTTAGGTCAGGCCATTGACAGTATCCGCAGCCAGGGCTACACCTTTACCACAGCATTATAGTAAAAAAGCAGGCAGTGATCGGTAAACTGCCCCGGATTGTGCAGACAGTACAAAAACAGCCGAATTGGCAGAAGAATTAGATTTTAAGTAAAACAGGGGACGGTTCTCTGTTCTACATTCAATCAGCTCTTTCTCATCGTCTTTTATATGTCTGTATTTCCGTGGCATAACAAAACCTCCTATGGTAGTTTTTTTAATTCTACCATAGGAGGCTATTTTTTCTTTTGTCCATTTTTTACGGACTTGTTCAGATGATTCGATGGCTGCTTTTGCTTGGTTTTAATTCGGTTTGCTTTTACGATACAAGGAATCGTCTCCTGTTCTAATCTTCTCCGTTGATCCGTTCAGATAATTCGGCAACAAACGCATCCGCTTGATCCGTAATTACATAATACGGAAACACAGATTTTTTTGTCCATATCCTAACCACATGGGACGGATTTGTTACAACACATGGTAATGGATCGTGCTTAAATTCGTCCAAGTCGTCCGGAATGTCAAATTTTTCTATGTCTGCAAACAATATTTGATCTTTTATGCCGCGCAATAACTGGGTAGCCAGCCATACATTGCGATGAATCAAGACACTGTTTCTACCGAGAACAGTATATTGCTTTCTAAAAGGTTGCACAAACCAATATAAATCAAATAAGAAAATCGCTATTATTCCCGCAAAAAAGAACAACTTGAATATAAGGCTGCCTTCCTCACCATCTTCTACGTGAAATATCGTTGGGGTGAGCACCAACCAGAGCATGACAACCACAACAGTTATAAAGGCCAAAACCAAGGTCGTAATCAAGGCATATAGTGCTACCGCAACAGCTTGGCGAATTTTGTTATCATAAACAAACGGGTATGTTTTATAATCCATGTCCACATCCCTTCCCTGCACTGGGTAAAACAGGGAACCGTCGCCTGTTTTACTAATCCGCATTTAATATCTGAAAATTTTCGGCAATCCTACCCAAATTACCCATAAACAAATACTTCTTTCCATGTTGCAAATCATAGATCGTTGTATAGGTAAGAATTGAGTGGGAATCACTATAAACAAATACGCTGAGCCTGCACCCAACAAAATACTTGTTTTGTATAGTGTAGAATGAATCCGGGTCAATCAAATCGTATTCGAGAAGGTCGGGACCATTTTGGACCTGCGAATTTGTTTGTGCATTCAGGTCATATTGGCACAACTTTCCGTTAAATACATAATACAGCACTTCATCCTGAACGGAGATAACATCGCTACCCCGAGTTATGCGTTTAACGGATTTATCTTCATTGAGCAAATAAATATAATCCTTATCCGACCCAAAAATACGCCGTCCATCAGACACGATCCTTCCGGCAAGCACCTGCTGCGGCAATTCAATCGAAATTCGTTCCTTGTTCTCGAAATCAATGGATACAAGCATACGCTTCGTTTCTTCTTCGCCGTCTGCATATTCATATTCAACCGTATATCGCCCATTGTACATAAAACTGGCATAGATCCTACTGAAGGCATGATCCTCGTCAGGCACAGAAATTGTAGTATCTGTTGCTTCGTCATGAAACAAAAAATATCTATGACCGTCTTTTTGGGCAGTTGCATACAATTCTTTGTCATTTAACAAAACATTGCTAACCTGGTCATAACCGTTTACTTGAACCTCATGCCGAAAAATGGATCTTGAGGACTGATAATATGTGTGTTCGTCAACCTCATAAACAATATTGAGTTTGGGAACGGACACCATGTATGCGCATAAAACAAGCAAAATCAATACCGCTATTGCGATTAGACTCCATACTATTTTTTTTCGCTTCGTCATATCAAAAAAACCTCATACTGCATCATTTTCGTGAATCGGCTAACCGCTTAACAATTTCAAATAAAACAGGGGACGATTCCCTGTTTTACACTTTTCTCATATTTCTCATACGCCCTATCTCTCAGATAGCAAAAGAAATACAGAGTTTACGGTTTTATTTTAACAGATAAATGGTATTCTGTAAAGTTGATTCAAAAGAGCAGAAAAAGGCCTCCTATGGTAGTTTTTTTAATTCTACCATAGGAGGCTGTTTTTTCTAATGTCCATTTTTTACGGACTTGTTCACTTCTTTATGTGGTGCTACGGCGGAACAGATCCTGTGTTTCCGTCAGCAGGGGCTGATTTTTCGGTTTGTCCAGATTGGGGTCGTCGGCCAAAATGGTGTCTGCACAGTCCCGGCACAGGCGCAGGGTATCCATATCCTCCACCATATCTGCCAGTCGCAGCTCCGGCAGACCGTGCTGCCGCTTGCCAAAGAAGTCGCCGGGGCCGCGCAGCCGCAGGTCCTCGTCGGCAATCTTGAAGCCGTCACTGTATTTTTTCATGGTCAGCAGCCGCTGCCGGGCCGTATCGCCCTTGGCGTCGCTGACCAGTATGCAGTAGCTTTTGGCGCTGCCGCGGCCGATGCGCCCGCGCAGCTGGTGCAGCTGGGACAGGCCGAACCGCTCGGCGTTCTCCACGATCATCACCGTGGCGTTGGGTACATCTACGCCCACTTCCACCACTGTGGTGGCTACCAGTACCTGCACATCGCCCCGGGCAAAAGCCTGCATTACGGCGTCCTTTTGTTTGGGGGTCATTTTGCCGTGGAGCAGCCCTAAGTTGTAGCCAAACAGCTCCGTTTCACTGAGTTGGGCGGCGTAGGCGGTGGCAGCTTTCATCTCGCTTTCGCCCTCGTCTACTAGCGGACAGACGATATAGCCCTGCTCGCCCCGATCCAGCGCCGCACGCAGAAAGCGAAAGATCCGGGCGTGATAGGCGGAGGTGACCACATCGGTGCGGATCTCCTGCCGCCGGGGGGGCAGCTCGTCCAGCACGGATATGTCCAGATCGCCGTAGATCATCATGGCCAGGGTGCGGGGGATGGGCGTGGCGCTCATGACCAAGGTGTGCACTTCTTCACCTTTCATGGCCAAATCCGCTCGCTGCTGCACCCCAAAGCGGTGCTGTTCATCGGTGATGACCAGCCCCAGGTTGGCGAATTCCACATCATTTTGAATCAGTGCGTGGGTGCCTACCGCAATGTGGATATTGCCCTCCAGCAGATCTGCCTTAATTTGCCGCTTCTCCTTGGCGGTGCAGGCGCCGGTGAGCAGGCATAGGCGGGTGTTTGTGCCTGCAAAGAATTTTTGCAGTGTGGCATAGTGCTGGGTGGCCAAGATTTCCGTGGGTGCCATCAGGGCACACTGGTAGCCGTTTTGCACCAAGGTGTCCAGCAGAGCGGCAGCCACGGCGGTTTTGCCGCTGCCCACATCTCCTTGCAGCAGTCGGTTCATGGGATAGCCGCTTTGCAGGTCGGCAATGCACTGGGCCACTGCCCGGCTTTGGGCGCCGGTCAGTGTAAAGGGCAGACGGGCCGCAAAGGCAGCGGTGCAGTCTTTTTCAATGACCCGAGTGGTGGGGGTGCGCTTGCGCCCCTTAAGCTTTTTCAATCCGACAGTCAGAGTCAGCAGTTCTTCAAAAATCAGCCGGTGCCGGGCTGCTCCCAGCGCTTTTGCATTGGACGGAAAGTGAATGTTGCGCACGGCTGTGTCCAGGTCTTCCAGACCGTATTTTTCCCGCAGGGCGGGGGACAGGGTGTCCGGCAGCGGCGCCATGTGTGCCAAGGCGTAGTCTACCGCCTTGGCGATCAGGTTTGCATTCAGGCTGCCGGTTTGGGTGTAAATGGGGTGGATCCGCCTAGCGGTGAGCGGTTCAATCTTGGGTGCGCTCATCTGCACGGTGGTGAAGTTGCGCTCTACCTTGCCCAGCAGCAGGTAGTCCTGGTACATACGCAGCTTTTCTGCCAGGAATTTGGTGTTGAACAGGGTTACATGGATCAGGGTCTCCCCATCGGTAAAATCCGCTTTGTAGAGGGTCATGCCCTTGCGGATCAGGTGGGTGCGCATGGGGGTCACCATGGTGGCCTGCACGCACACAGTTGTGCCCTCCGGCGCCTGAGCGGCAGGGGTGGTCACGCTCCAGTCCTCATAGGTGCGAGGATAATAGCGCACCAGGTCCCCCACGACAAATATGCCCAGCTTATGAAAAAGCCGGGCTCTTTTGTCGCCAACACCTTTCAGGTATTGAATATCGCGTTCTAAAAACTGGTCCATATCACTCAACAGAAAGCAGGAAGTAGTAGATGGGCTGTCCGCCGTCTACAATGCTGATTTCCATATCGCTGCCGTATTTCTCGCTTAGGCGGTTTTCCAGTGCCTGGGCCTGTTCCTCGGTGGCGTCTGCACCGTAGATCAGGGTCACCAGGGCATGCTCGCCCCGCTTAAACAGCTTGTCAACGGTCTTAAAGGCAATGTCCACAATGTCATCGCCCAGAAATTTGATCTTGCTGCCACACATACCCATAATTTCGCCCTGTTTAATGGGGCGGCCGTCCAGCTCGCTGTCCCGGGCGGCAAAGGTGACAGAGCCGGTCTCCACATGGGCGGCGGCGTCCATCATGGCCATCTGATTGTCGTCGGCAGACTGGGTTTCGTCAAACACCAGCATGGCGCTGATCCCCTGGGGAATGGTTTTGGTGTGCAGCACCCGCACCTGGCGGTCCTTGGCCAAGGGAATGGCCTGCTCGGCAGCCATAATAATGTTTTTATTGTTGGGCAGCACAAACACCGTCTTGGCGGGGGTGGCCATAATGGCGTTCAAAATATCGTCGGTGGAGGGGTTCATGGTTTGCCCGCCGCTGACAACTGTGTCGGCGCCAATGTCGGTAAACAGTTCCTTTAGTCCATCACCGGCGCATACGGCCACAAAGCCGTAGTCATTCTCCGGTTGCACTACGGTGGGTTGGGGCGGTGTGTCGCTCTGTTTCACGCCCTCCTCTGCATTGCGGTGCTGGTAGCGCATGTTGTCGATTTTAATATTGATCAACTGGCCGTATTTCAGCGCAGCCTGGATCACATCGCCGGGGCAGTTGGAATGCACATGTACCTTGATAATATCGCTGTCGTCCACCACCACGACGCAGTCGCCGATGGACTCCAGGTACGCCCGCAGCCGCAGCGGATCTTGCTGGGGGGCGTGGCGATCTTTTTCGATCAAAAATTCCGAGCAGTAGCCGAATTCAATCTCACCGGAGGCGGCGGCCACGGTGCTTTTGTCCGGGGCTTGTACCGGGGTAACGGCGCTGCCGGCAATGGGTTGCACCACGGTGCCTTTTTCAAGCACGGCGCCCATACCCTGGAAAATCAGAACCAGGCCCTGTCCACCGGCATCTACCACGCCGGCCTTTTTCAGTACCGGCAGCTGTTCCGGCGTCTTTGCCAGGGCTTCCTCTGCGGCAGCCATGGCTGCGCAGCACACGGCCCAGGCGTCGTTATTGGAGGCGGCGATTTGCTCCGCCGCTTCCGCTGCCTTGCGGATCACGGTCAGAATGGTGCCCTCCGTAGGCTTCATAACCGCTTTATAGGCTGCGTCTACGCCCTTGCGAAAGGCAGCGGCCACGGCAGCGCCGTCCGCTTCTTCCATGCCGCGCAGCGCCTTGGAAAATCCGCGAAAGATCAGCGAAAGAATGACACCGGAGTTGCCTCGAGCGCCCCGCAGCAGGGCAGAGGCGCAGCGGGAGGAGGCTTCCTCCACCGTGCAGTTTTCCGGCAGCACTGCCATTTCCTTGGCGGCAGCGCCGATCGTCATACTCATATTGGTGCCGGTGTCGCCGTCCGGCACGGGAAAAATGTTTAGTGCGTCTACGGCCTGGCGGTTGTTGGCAATGTTGTTTGAGCCGGAGATGACCCCGTCCCGGAACATAAGTCCTGTTATCATCATGTGATGTTCTCCCATTCTAAGGTTAGTTCAGTGCATCCACATACACATTGACGGTGTTGACCTTCAGGTCTGTGGCTTCTTCCACCGTGTAGCGCACCTTGTTGATGATGCTGTCCACAATGGCAGTGATGTTGACACCGTAAGAGACGGAGATGTGCAGTTCAATCTGCAACTGACCGTCCACGCTCTTGACGTACACGCCTTGGTTGAATTTTTCGCCGGTGGCCTTGCTCTTAATGGCGCTGACGATGGACTCGTAAGCGCTGCCGTTAACCATACCGGTCACGCCAAAGCAGGACTGGGCGGCACGCCCGACAAGGGTGGCGAAATAGGCGTTGGTGATCTCAATGTATCCGTTGGGATTTTCAAATTTAATCATCAATATATCCTCCGTGATTTATTGCAAACGCCGGGGCGTTTTTATCCAAAATACCAGTCTTCTATATTGGCAAAGAAGTTGCCGTACTGCCCCTGAATATCGCCTCTCAGGGACTTGGAGTAGCAGATCATCCCCTTGCGGTACAACAGGGGGGAAAATGGCATTTCCTCGCTAAACGAGAGCATAAATTTGCCCAGTTCCGTTTTGCCGGCGGTGTAGTCCCGGTACAGGGCGGCCGTACTGCCCTTGTCTTGGCTGATGCCGTAGCGGGCAGCGCCGTCGGTACTGAAGAAGGGGTAAAGGCACATATCGTTTTGCAGCTTGACCTCGCCGATATAGAGGTCATAGTTTAAATTTTTAATCCGCGCCTTATAGTCGCTGAATTTGCTCACTTGCAGTTGTACGGTAAAGCCTGCCGCTTCCAACGCCGTTTTGATCTGATTGGCGGCGGCCAGCCGGTTGTCGTTCTGATTGACCAGCAGCGTGATCTTTAAGGCACTGTCGCTGACTTTGGACAGGGCGATCTGCTGTTTGGCGGCGGCCGCGTCTGCTGCTTCTGCAAACAGGCGGGTACTGGCTGCCAATCCGAAGGCGGGGTTATATACGCTGCGGGCAGCGGTGGCGTAGCCGGCATAGGCGCTCTTAGCCAGCGCGTTGCGGTCCACCGCCAGGCTCACGGCCTTGCGCAAATGGGCGTTTGCAAAGGCACCGGATCGGTTGTTAAAGCCGATGTACACCAAGTTGTTTTGGTTAATCTGCTTTTTGGTGGCAGTCATGCGCTTCGCGCTGTTCTCGGACAGATCCCGATAGGCATAGGTGATGTTGCCGATATTCACAGCATTGTCAATGGAGTCTGCCGCCGCAATGTTCACCAGGTGAATGGTGGTGATGTGGGGGTTAAAGTCGGCGGTCACGTTGGCTGCCAGCACCGGACCGTCCTGGGTGGATTTGTAGCGGTAGCGCCCGCTGCCGATGGGATACTTGCCTTTGGCATTTGCCTTGGCAATGGGGAAGGTCAGCAGATTTTGCCCGTAAGGGGAGGGGTGGCGCAGGGTAAACACCACGGTGTTGTTGTCCTCTGCCGTGGCGGAGCGAATCCCTTGCAAAGCGCTGCCGTAGGCGGGGGAGTTCTTGGCCTGCTCAAAGCTGTATACCACGTCTGCGACAGTGAGCGCCGACTTGTCCGAGAAAGTCAGACCGCTGGGCACGATCACTTTGAGGGTGGTGCTGTTTGTAAATTCATAGCCGGTGGCCAGGTTGGGCTGGGCGGTATAGCTGCCGTCCAGGTCAAACAGACTCTCAAACACCAAGTCCGCCAGCACCTGATTGTTTTGGGTCTTGGCGGCAAAAGGATCCAGGCTGTCCGATTGGGTGTAGCTTAATTTGAAATTGTCATTGTCCGTAGCAAAGGTGGTTTGTGCCTTTGCGGTGGTCTCTGTTTGGCCGGTGGTGCCTTTGGTGCACGCCGAGAAGAGGGTGGCGGTCAGCACCAGCGCCAGCAAAAGAGCAAAACTCCTCTTGCCCATGGTTACCTCCTAATGCGCGTGCAGCTGCGGGTCTTGCCGGTTTTTTCGTCAATATCAAACAGGCAGCCCTCCAGCACGCAAGGTCCGTCCGGGTTGGTAAAGCGCACAGGCAGGCCGGTGCGCATTTTTTCAATGGCTGCCTGGGGGCTGACCCCCAGCACACTGTGCTGGGGCCCGGTCATGCCCAGGTCCGTAATGTAGCCGGTGCCGCCGGGCAGCACCTGTTCGTCTGCCGTCTGTACATGGGTGTGGGTGCCGAAAAGGGCAGACACACGGCCGTCTAAATAGTAGCCAAGGGCGCGCTTTTCTGCGGTGGCCTCGGCATGGAAGTCAATGAGAATGATATGCGCTCCCGCTTCTTTCAGGCGGTGTACCTCTCGGTCCGCTGCGTCAAAAGGGTTGGCAATGGGCTCCATAAAGGCGGCACCTAACAGGCTGATGATCCCCACTTGAACGGCGCCCATATCCAGCAGTACGCTGCCCCGGCCGGGGGCCGAGGGGTGGTAGTTGGCCGGGCGGAGCAAAAACTCGTTCTCTTCCAGCATCGGGTAGATCTCCCGCCGGCGCAGGCCGTGGTTGCCCAGGGTAATCACATCGGCGCCGCTGTCAAAAATAAACTGGGCGCTGCCGGGCAGTATGCCGTTGCCGACGGCGGAGTTCTCACCGTTTACAATGGTTAATTTGGCACCCAGCTCTCGCTTTAGGCCGGGCAGTATATGGCGCAGGCAGTCACAGCCTTGCCGGGCGACTACATCGCCAATGGTTAAAATCTTCACTTGTACACCGTTTCTATCTGACGCAGGGTCAGGTGTTATAGCAGAAATATTATACTATATCCCCGTTGTAATTACAAGGATGGGGCTTAAATTTAATACTTTCGCAACTTTTGAATACTCGGGTGCATACAGGGTTTTACCGGTTGTATATTCTTTTGACAAATTGTGCGGGCGTTTACGGGGTGATGGGGGCATCGCACCCTACATCGTGGGTATGCAAAGTGGGCGGATTTACTTATGCTTTTATCCCCTCAGTCGCGCAAGCGCGCCAGCTCCCCTTAGAAAATAAGGGGAGCCAAGTTGTGTTGATTTGCCGCAGGCAAACGCGGAGGAATTTGGCGGGCGGCAGATTGCCGCCCCTACCGGGGAAAAACAGAATTGCGGCGGGAGCAAGCCCCCGCCCTACGATTTGCTTTTTTGTCTCCCTTGTGTAAAGGCTTTATCGTAGGGGCGGATAGTATCCGCCCGCGCTTAAATGCCTTTTTAACGCAACAGCTCCCCTTGCATACACAAGGGGAGTCGATTGGGTTATTTTACTTTTTGAAACGAGGTAAGCACGCCGTCTGCGTCAAAGGTTACATTGTAGTATGGATTGTTCTTAAAGTCCGTCACTGCAAATTCGCCCAGGTTCTGGTCGCCGGGGAAGGTACAGTCGGAGGCGATCTGTAAATTACACCGGGAGAAGTTCACCGCGTAAGGGGCGTCCGTGTGCTTTAAGGTCTTGATCCCATCGCCGCCGTAGCGGGCGTTAAAAGCAGCGGCCTTTTCCTTATTTCTAAAGAGAAAGCGCACTTGGCTGTCAATGTACCAATAGGTGATGTCCTTTTTTTCTGTGTAGCTGAAGGCGTGGGTGCCCATACGCACCTGGGCAGTCTCTACGCCGTCCCATTTTTCTACATGGCGCAGAATGTCTACGCTGTCGCCGATCATAGCCTCGTTCGCGTCGGATTTGTTGTAAATCGGCTGGCTGCTTTCCTGGGTTACGCCGTTTTTGTCCGTGGTGTGGGTAAAGTGCTTGAACCCGCCCTTTTTGTCGTAGTAGTTGGCGCTGACCAAGGTGCAGGTGAGCTTGCCGTCGGCGTAGACCGCCTCGTAGGTACATTCGCTGTTAAAGGTGGCATTGTCCGCCTCCGGCGAGATCCAAATGGTAAAGCGGTCGGCACCGTAGGGAGATTGGGTGTTCAGCCCTTGGTCAAAGGTAACACGGTAGCTGCCCTTATCGTCCTCACAGAGAATGGACACGCCGGTTCGCTTGCCATCCGCATCCGTATAGGTGACGGTCAGGTCGTTGGAGTGGGTGGAGCGCAGATGGCACTCGGTCATCTGCTTGCCGCCTTTTTCGTATGCGGCGTACACCAGGTCCTCGTTTCTGTAATATTTGGTTACGGTGGTGTCCAGCTTCGTGCTTTTTACCTGCTTTTTGGTGTAGCCGTCGTTGGGCTGCATTTCTTTGTAGAAATCCACCTTGCGAATATCGTCCAAAATGTAGCCTACGGTGTGCACATCGTCAAAGATCTTTTTAACATCTTTGTTGGCAACAAAATCAACTTGTGCCGTGGCCTCTGCACAGGCAGAGAACAGCAGTATGGGCAGCAAACAAAGGCAGAGTATGGTGCCCCATCGTTTCATAACCGAATCCCTCCATCTGTTGGAAAAAGGTGCTGCGTGGCGTTTGCAGCGGTTGTCAAACTCTAATTAAAGCACAATTTCTTTGTTTCGTCAACTAAAATTGCGGATTTCCCGGCTTTGCGTTGCGCATAGGGCAAGAATTTGCTATAATATGCCCGGTATTTGAAGAACGGAGGCGTGTTTATGTCCATCAAACTGATTGCCACAGATTTAGACGGCACCTTAATGTCCGGTGACCACCTGACCGTCAGTCCCCGCACGGTGGCGGCGTTACAGGCGGCCCACGACCGGGGTGTGTGCCTGGCGATTGCCACCGGTCGCACCTTGGATTTTATTGACCATGTAACGGCGCAGGTGCCTTTTGTAGACTATGTGATCTACTCCAACGGCGCGGCGGTGTATGACCGGAAGAACGACGCCCATATTTGCCAGCAGCTGATCCCACCAAAGGCAGTGCAGCGCATTTTGCAAACCTTGGCGCCACAGCCGCTGTATTATAATGTGTATTGGGACGGCGGCATGTATTTGGAAGAAGCTCGCCTACCTTATTACAACAGTGATAGTTTGCCCCAGGCGTTTTTGGAGCAGTATATGGCCAAGGCGCACCGGGAGGAGAACCTGCTGGATAAAGCGGACAAAGGCGCAGAGAGTATTGCCGTTTATGATCTGAACCCGGAGCAAGCGGATTGGGTGCGGTCTGTGCTGGAGGGCCAGGGGCTGGAGGTGGTTTCCTCTCTGCCTAATGAATTGGAGTGTACCGCTCCCGGCGCCAACAAGGGTGCGGCATTGGCGGGTATTGCCCGGCAACTGCAGATTGAGCCGGAGCAGGTGATGAGCTTTGGCGACGCAGGCAACGACTGCCCCATGCTCGCCTTTGCTCACTACTCCTTTGCCATGGAGAACGGCGCGCCGGAATGTAAAGCCGCCGCCCGCTACCGGGCAGAGGCCAATACCGCAGACGGCGTAGCCAAGGCCATTGAGCAGTATGTGCTTGCCGATTAAGCATTGTGGTGTAAGCAACAGAATAAAAGATAAAATAACACCGCCGGCAGAGCAATCTGCCGGCGGTGGCTTTTGCTTATCGCAAAAGCGGACTGATATTTGCATTCTTGCAATGATTATAGAGAAAACGAAGCTCCGAAATGACAGGAAATTCAAAAACAAACCGGAACCTCCGCAAATGGCGCCGAAGGGAAAGATCGTTTTCAACCTTCCTTATGAAAAAGTGCAACCTGTATGTTGTAGGCAAAAGGATCGCGGAGAGGCAAAAAGTGGACAAAAAGTACGAAATATGCTATAAATAACTAGCCGCTATCCTGTGATGCAGTATAATAGGATGTGTGCTTTGGATTTTGCGGTGGGAGAGCGGACCGGCTTGAAGAGATGCAATATATAAGGGAATGGACAATCTATGAAACAGGAAGAAAAAAATCGACGCAGTCGAGAATGTATTGAAGAAGCGGCGATTCGCAGCTTTGCCCGACAGGGACCGGACAATGCCAATCTAAACCAGCTGTGTCGGGAGAATGGTATTTCCAAGGGCAAGCTGTACCATTATTACGCTTCCAAGGACGATTTGCTTGTGGCTTGTGTGCAACGCATTGTGGATCGACTGGTTGCAGGTATATGTGCATTTTCGCCGGATCCGGAGCAGGGTATTGCTGCCAATTTACATGTGTATTACAAGGAACGTATTGATTTTTGGTGTGATGACCCGGAAGCGCTGTCTCTGATTTGGTATTGCCTGCATTTGTCCAACGAAGCATTGCGTAGCCGACTCATGGAACAAAGTCATCGTTTTAATGCATGTATGAAGGATAAGACGCTGGAGATCATTCATACAGCCCATGAAAGGGTGAATGTGTCTGATGAGGAGCTTTACAGCACCATGCGGGTCATGTATAACCACTTGCTGATCCAGTATATGCACCGGGTGGTGGATTTGAAAGCCGAGGGCGATACGGCCGGAATGGAGCGGGAGCGGCAAGAACTTTTGCATCGTTACGATCGGTTCATCCAAATTCTGCTTTACGGCATTTTGGCATAAATGCTTTTTTTGACTTGACTGCTGGGCAAAAGTGGATATACTTATAGGTACAAAGCAGGAAATCGGGAGGTACGGCAAGTGTTTTACCAATACAGCGACGAACTGACCACCATTGAGCCGCAGGACCGAGACCCCAATTTGGTGTGTGCGGCGTACATCACCTTGGCGGAGCTGGATGCCCATTATGAGAAGTTCGGCTTTAGTCCCTCTACTGTACAGCAGTGCAAGGAGGAGAACCGCTATTTTCGCTCCAATATTGAGGTGTACGACGATTACAGCTTTGGCACCTTAAAGATTACGGACGCGGCCAATGCCCGTGCCCGGGAGGACTGCCTGGCATTTTATGTTAAAAAGAATTTTTTGCTGCTGGTGGATATTAACGACGCAGACTGCTCCACCCGCAACAAATTTATCAGTGCTCTGCACCGGTTCAGTTGTGCCAATATTACGCTGGAAAAGCTGATCTATGCGTTTTTGGAAAGTTTGGTGTCCGGTGACAATAAGGCGCTGGAGGACACGGAATTTGAGATCAACCGGATGGAGGAGTATGTGCTTCAGGATAAGGCCGGTTCGGACTTCAACATGGAGTTGCTGCATAAGAAAAAGGAACTGTCCGTCTTGCGCAACTACTATGAGCAGCTAATTGACATCGGCGAGGCACTGGAGGAGAATGAGAACGAGATCTTTGAGCGAGAGGATCTGCGGTACTTTAAGATCTTTACAGACAAGGCTGTGCGTCTGCGGGAGAATGTGGACCTGCTGCGAGACAGTATCGTTCATTTGCGAGATGCTTACCAGGCTTATCTGGACTTAAAGCTGAACGAGACCATGAAGCTGTTTACCGTGTTGACAGCAGTGTTTCTGCCACTTACGGTGATCGTGGGCTGGTACGGAATGAATTTTCGCAATATGCCGGAGTTGACCTGGAAATATGGATATTTCAGTGTAATTGTGCTTTCTGCGCTTGTGGTTGGCGTGCTTGTAGCCGTCTTTAAGCGCAAAAAGTGGATGTAAATAAAAAGTGAGCATTAAGAAGCAGAAAGCGTGTATCTTATGAGAGAAAAGACGTTGAAAAAGCGAGTGGTTACACCGGCCATGCTGCTGGTAACCATCGGGGTTGTGTATGGCGATATCGGCACATCGCCTATGTATGTGCTGAAGTCTATTATCGAAAATAACGGCGGTTTGCAAACGGTGAACCGTGCATTTATCATCGGGTCGTTATCCTTGATTATTTGGACAGTAACCCTGATTACCACCGTGAAGTATGTGGTGGTTGCCATGAAGGCGGATAATAACGGTGAGGGCGGTATTTTTGCACTTTACAGCTTGGTCAAGAACTATGGCAAGTACTTAGTCATTCCGGCCATGTTAGGCGGTGCGGCGCTGCTGGCAGACGGTGTGCTCACGCCGGCCGTTACCATTACTACGGCCATTGAGGGCTTGCACAGCATTTCTGTTTTTGACCAACTGCTGAATAATGACCAAAATCGTGTCATCTTGATTACATTGATTATTATTTCTGTTTTGTTTGCCTGCCAAAAAGCCGGTACCAGTTTGCTGGGCAAAGCATTCGGCCCGATTATGTTGGTTTGGTTTCTGTTTTTAGGCATAACCGGCGTGGCGCATATCAGCGGGAACTTGTATATTTTGCAGGCGCTGAATCCCATTTATGCGGTGCGCATCTTGTTTAGTCCTTACAACAAAGCCGGCTTTATGATTCTGGGCAGCGTATTTTTGGCAACAACCGGTGCAGAAGCGCTATATTCCGATATGGGCCATGTAGGGAAGCAGAATATTTATACCAGCTGGCCGTTCATCAAGGTGTGCTTGTTGCTGAACTATATGGGTCAAGGCGCCTGGATTCTTTCAAACAAAGACAATGCTGCGCTGCAGGCTATGGACGGTATGAATCCGTTCTTTCAAATGCTGCCGCCGCAAATGCGCCCCTTTGCGGTTATTTTGAGTACCGTTGCTGCCATTATTGCTTCGCAGGCGTTGATTACCGGCTCGTTTTCGCTGGTTTCAGAGGCGATTCGCTTGGATCTGATGCCGCATATGCAAATTACATATCCGTCTCAAACAAAAGGGCAGTTGTATATTCCGCTTGTGAATTCCGTTATGTGGGTGGGTTGCTGCGCAGTAGTCTTGCTGTTCCGGACGGCGGCGCATATGGAAGCAGCCTACGGTTTGTCCATTACCGTGACCATGTTGATGACCACATTTTTGCTGACGGTTTATTTGTTTAAGAGAAAGAAACGCCGGATTGCCGCTGTGGTTATCGGCTTGGTGTTTGCATTTATAGAGCTGTTCTTCTTTGTCTCCAGTTTAACCAAGTTCTTCAAGGGCGGTTATTTTGCCGTGCTGATTGCGGCAGCGCTGTTTGTTGTTATGTTGTCTTGGTACTTGGGCACGCAGGTGGAGCGTATGCAGGGCGTGCCGTTGAAGATGCGGCAGTACTTGCCGATACTTCAGGCTTTGCGCCAGGATGCGTCTGTGCCGCAAATTTGTGAGAATTTGGTCTATATTACCAACAACAGTGATCCGGAGTATATGGATCGGGATATTCTATATTCCATCTTAGATAAGGGACCGAAGCGAGCCTCCGCTTACTGGTTTATTCACATTCAGGTGACGGATGAGCCGTTCACCTCAGACTATACGGTGGAATCTTACGGCACCGACTATGTGTTTTTTGTCACCATTCGGTTAGGCTTTAAGGTGCCCCAGCGCGTCAATGTGTATCTGCGTCAGATTATTTCAGATCTGGTGGCCACCGGCGCTCTGCCGCAACAGGTGCGGAAATATTCGATTTACAAAAACGCAACCACCGGCAGCTTTCGGTTCTATCACATTCGTAAAACCCTGGCGCCGGAAAGCGACATATCCCATTTGCAAAAGCTGGCTGTGCGCTTAAAGTACAAGATCAGAAAAATGGCAGGCTCGCCGGACAAATGGTACGGCCTGGAAAATTCAAACTTAGTGATTGAATATGTGCCGTTGTTTATTCGCAGCAAGCATTTTAATCCCTTTGTGAAAACAAAATAAACAAAATAAGGCAAATAAAAAACGAACACCGTGCGGTGTTCGTTTTTTTATTTGCCTGTGTTTAGTCTTTCAGCAAAGAGCGGTACATACGGATATACTCGTTGGCAGATTTGCCCCAACTCATATCGCAGTTCAGCGCCCGCTGTACCAGTACCTTCCAGTCCTTGGGTTGGTTATAGACTTCCACTGCCCGGTAGATGGCGCCCAGCATATCGTAGGCGTCATAGGTCTTAAAGGTAAAGCCGTTGCCCTCGCCGTCACCGCTGTCGGTGATAGAGTCTTTCAGCCCGCCGGTCTCCCGCACAATGGGTACGGTGCCGTAGCGCAGCGCCACCATCTGGGACAGGCCGCAGGGCTCGCTTTTGCTGGGCATTAAGAACATATCCGCACCGGCGTAGATTTTGTGTGCCAGATCCGGCACAAAGCCCAGGGTCAGACCCACTTTGTCCGGGTACTTGTCGTGCAACTCACGGAAGAAGCTCTCATACTGCCACTCGCCGCTGCCCAGTATCACATACTGCACATCCCGCTCCCACAGGCTCTTTTCCAGCACTGCCTGCATTAGGTCCACGCCCTTGTGCCCTACCAGGCGGGTAACGATACCGATAACAGGTACATCCGGCCGCACGGCCAAGCCCATTTTCTTTTGCAGCTCTTCTTTATTCTTGGCCTTGTTGGCAAAGTCTGCACTGCTGTAATTGGCCCAGATCATTTTATCCGTCTCCGGGTTGTACAGCTCGGTGTCAATACCGTTTAAGATGCCGCACAGCTTCCAGCTGCGTTGATTCAAAATGGGATCCAGCCCGTAACTGTACCAGGGATCCAGGATTTCTTTGGCGTAGGTGGGGGACACGGTGGTTACTTTATTGGCGCATTCAATGCCCGCCTTCATAAAGTTCACCAGTCCGTCGTAGAGAATGAGATTGTTGTCTTCCGGGGCGATGCCCAGCACATCCTCCAGCAGCTCGTCGCCGTACTTGCCCTGGTACTGAATGTTGTGAATGGTGAATACGGTTTTAATGTTTTCATACCCCATTCGGTTGGCATAATAGCAGCTGTAATACAGGGGCGTTAAGGCGCTTTGCCAGTCGTTGCAGTGAATAATGTCCGGCTTCCAGTCAATGGCGGGAATGATCTCCAGTACCGCACGGGCAAAGAACGCAAAGCGCTCTGCATCGTCATAATGGCCGTAAATACCGTCCCGCTTAAAGTAATACTGGTTATCCAGCAGATAGTAGATCACGCCGTTGTGCTTGGCCTCAAAAATACCGCAATACTGGCGGCGCCAGGCCACCGGCACGGAGATGGAGGTGATGAACTGCATTTGGTCCTTCAGCTCCTGAGGAATGCTGTCATACAGGGGCATAACGACCCGGCAGCCGATCAGCCGCTTGCGCAGGGCGGCGGGCAGCGAGCCGGCCACATCGCCCAGCCCACCGGAGGCCATAAACGGCAGTGCCTCCGAGGCAACAAAAAGAACTTTCATAATATATGCCTCCTTAAATTCTGGTTTTTTTGCTCAGGTACACCGGGAAGTTGGGCGCGCCGCTCAGCTCTACCGAGTGCTTAATGGATACATCTTTGTCTGCGATCACGCAGTTGACCTTAGCGCTGTCGCCGATTACCGTGTCCTGCATCAGGATGGAGTCCTTGACCACGGCACCCTTGCCGATCTTGACGCCCTTAAAGATAATGCAGTTCTCTACCGTGCCGTCAATGATGCAGCCGTCGGCCACCAAAGAGTTCTTGGTGGCGGAATCCGGGCCGTACAGGGAGGGCATATCGTCCCGCTCCTTGGTAGAAATGGGCTTGTTCGGATTGAACAGACGGCGGCGGCTCTCCTTCTCCAGCACCCGCATGGAGATGTCGTAATAGCTTTGCAGGGACTGAATGGTGCCCACAAAGCAGTCGCTGGCGTCGTAAGCGTGGATTTTTAAGTGATCTACATTCTTCAGCAGCACATTGCGCTGGAAAGAAATTTCGTTTTTGCTGTGGGCGGCAGTGACCAAAGACTCAAACAGCGCTTTTTGCATCAGCACGATGTTGCAGCTGTAAAAGACTTCGCCCCGGCCCTCCGGGCACAGGCTCATGCCGGTAATGCGGCCGTCCTCTGCCACCTGGTCAAACACCAAAACAGAGCCAACATGCGTGGGCATTTCACCGTGCACGCCGACAATGGTCACATCGGCGCCGCTTTGCTCGTGGGCGTCAAACAGCTTTTCGTAGTCCATATTCAGCACTTGGTTGCAGTCGCTCATCAGCACATAGTCCTGGTTGGACTGGTTCAGGAACTGAATGTTGCCGAAAATGGCGTCAATTCGGTTCCCCCACATGGTAGCGGAGTTAACGGAGAACGGTGGCAGCAGATACAGTCCGTCGTTCTTGCGGCTCAGGTCCCAGGGCTTGCCGGTGCCTACATGATCCATCAGAGAGCGAAAGTTGGCATTGGTGATCACGCCGATCTTGGTAATGCCGCTCTCCACCATGTTGGACAGGGGAAAGTCAATGAGCCGGTAGCGGGAGCAGAAGGGCACGGAGCCCATGGTGCGCTGTGCCGTTAGGGTATCCAGCGCCTCCTCATGAATATTGGCAAAGATAATGCCCAGTACAGATTTTCCGTTCATGCTTATACCTCCTCGCCGCTTTTGATCATTTCACCGGGTGCAATGTCCCTCTTGCCGGTGACGGTAGCGCCTGCACCGATAACGGCAATGCCCCAGTCTGCCGGGTTTTGCAGCTGCTCGGGAATTTCGCCGACCTTGGCGTCCGCCTGAATGACCGCGTTCTCGGCCACGATGGAATAATACACCTTGGCACCCTTTTTAATATGCGCGCCGGGCATCACCACGCTGTAACGCACATCGGCACCGGCCTCAATGGTCACATTGGAGGAGATCACGCTGTAATCCACGTTGCCCTCGATCTCGCAGCCCTCGCTGATGGAGCTGTTCTCCACCACCGCGCTTTTACCGATATAGTGGGGCGGCGCCATGGGGTTGCGGCTGTAAATGCGCCAGCTTTTGTCGGACAGATCCAGATCTACATTGGGATTGATAATATCCAGGTTGGCCTCCCACAGGCTGTCAATGGTGCCCACATCTTTCCAGTAGCCGGAGAAGGGATAGGCAAACAGCCGCTCGCCGGCGTTCAGCATGGCGGGAATCACATTCTTGCCAAAGTCGTTGGCAGAGTTGGGGTCTGCCTCGTCCAGCTCCAGGTACTGGCGCAGCTTGCTCCAGCTGAATACATACACGCCCATAGAGGCTTTGTTGCTCTTGGGCTGGGCCGGCTTCTCAGCAAATTCGTAAATACGGTCGTCCTCGTCGGTAGCCAGAATACCAAAGCGGGAGGCCTCCTCCCACGGCACCTCCAGCACAGCGATGGTACAGTCCGCATTGTGCTTTTTGTGGAAGTCGATCATCTTGGCGTAGTTCATCTTGTAGATGTGGTCGCCGGAGAGCACCACTACATATTCCGGGTCGTACTTCTCAATAAAATTGATGTTTTGGTAAATGGCGTTGGCCGTGCCCTTATACCACTCGGCGCCACCGATGGCCTCATAAGGGGAGAGAATATGTACGCCGCCGTTTTGGCGGTCCAGATCCCAGGGCTGACCGTTGCCCAGATAGTCGTTCAATTCCAGCGGCTGATATTGGGTCAGTACGCCAACGGTGTAAATACCGCTGTTGACGCAGTTGGATAGCGGAAAGTCGATGATGCGGTAGTTGCCGCCGTAGGGTACGGCAGGCTTGGCAATGTTTTTGGTGAGCACGCCCAGTCTGCTGCCCTGGCCGCCGGCCAGCAGCATTGCAACAACATTTGTTTTGTGTGCCATAGTGGTTCTCCTTACTTTATTTTTTCAAGATACAAGGCAGACAGTCCGCTGAGTTTCAGGCTGATGCTTTGCTCCATATTGTGCATGGGTATTTTTTTCGTTTTGTAGGTGCCGCACAGCCGGGGTTTGGTGCCGCCGTATTTTTTCAGCGCCGTGTCCATGACCACTTTGTAAGTGCCCTTTTCCGGCACACCGATGCGGTAGTCCTCGTGATCGTTGGGGGTGAAGTTAAATACCGTGATCAGATCCTTGCCGTCTCGGTCTATGCGGCGGAAGGCGATCACCGAGTTGCTGTTGTCGTCTGAGCTGATCCACTGGAATCCCTCCCAGCTGTAATCAATCTGCCACAGCGCCGGGTGAGCGGTATAAAAGTGGTTCAGTTCCTTAGAGAAGGCTTGCAGCTGGCGGTGCTTTTCGTAATCCAGCAGCAGCCAGTCCAGTCCCTCTTTGTACGCCCATTCCTTAAATTGGCCGAATTCGCTGCCCATAAACAGCAGCTTCTTGCCCGGGTGGGCCATCATATAGGCAAAGAACAGGCGCATACTGCTGAATTTATCGTTGTATTCGCCGGGCATTTTGCCGATTAGGGAGCACTTGCCGTGCACCACCTCGTCGTGGCTGATGGGCAGCACAAAGTTTTCGCTAAAGGCGTAGAAAAAGCTAAAGGTAATGCAGTCGTGGTTGCCCTTGCGGAACAGTGGATCCAGGCTCATATACCGGAGCATATCGTTCATCCAGCCCATATTCCACTTAAAGTTAAAGCCCAGGCCGCCTACATCCGGGGGCATGGTGATCATGGGCCAAGCCGTGGACTCCTCGGCGATCATCATCATGGACGGGTGGCGGGTGAGCACCGCACTGTTCAGCTGGCGGAAGAAATCCACCGCCTCGTAGTTCTCGTTGCCGCCGTCCTTATTGGGGGTCCATTCTCCCGGCTCTCTGCCGTAATCCAGGTACAGCATACTGGCCACTGCGTCCACCCGAATACCGTCAAAGTGGAACAGATCGGCCCAGTACATGGCAGAGCTGATGAGAAAAGAACGCACTTCATTTTTGCCGTAGTCAAAGACCCGGGTGCCCCATTCCTTGTGCTCGCCTTTTTTCAGGTCGCTGTACTCGTAGGTGCATTCCCCATCAAATGCGTACAGCCCGTGCGCATCCTTGGGAAAGTGGGCGGGCACCCAGTCCAGGATCACGCCGATCCCCGCCTTGTGACAGGTGTCCATAAAGTACATTAAGTCCTCCGGTACCCCATAGCGCGAGGTGGGGGCAAAGTACCCGGTGACCTGATAGCCCCAGGAGCCGTCGAAGGGATACTCCATAATGGGCATCATCTCAATATGGGTGTAGCCCATATCCTTTACATAGGGCACCAGCGTGTCTGCCATTTCCCGGTAGGTAAGAAATGTGCCGTCCTCGTGCTGCTTCCAGGAGCCAAAGTGAATTTCATAAATATTCACCGGTTTGTCCAGCACAGAGACTTCTTTTTGCCGGGCAAACCAGTCGCTGTCCGTCCACTTGTAGCTGGGCAGGTCATAGACCTTGGAGGCGGTGCCCGGTCGGGTCTCTTGGTGCACGGCGTAGGGGTCCGCTTTCATCAGCAGGCGACCGTCCGCCGTTTGAATGGCGTATTTGTAGCAGTCATACTTGGAAACACCGTCCACCACCGCTTCCCAGATCTCCGGTGCAATAAGAGTCATGGGGTTGGCTGTTTCGGACCAATCGTTAAAGTCACCGGCCACAGCCACACCCACGGCGTGGGGCGCCCACACGCGAAAAGCGTAGGTACCTTTTTTTATTTTATGAACACCGAAGAAACGGTATGCTTCATAGTTTTTGCCCTCGTGGAAGAGGTAGACCGGCAGCTGATATTCTTCTTTAAGTTGTTCCATTCTATCATCTCCCTTTTCAGTTCGGTTGTAGTCATTCTCATTTTAACACATTGGCACCGGTCAATCAAGGGATTTTCGTATAGTTTGTTACAAGAATTTGTAAAATTTGTCGCATTTTTGTGTATATTGTTACAAATCTTTAGGACTGTAAAGAATAGACAAAAATTTTTGTCCCCACAGGGCGCAACTGTGCACATTTTGTATTGAACCCAGGCGTATTTATATGGTATAATAACTTTTATCTAATGGGGGAACGGGAGCGGAAGATGAAGGACATCATTATTGCGTACCCGAACAAAGAGGTGGCACTGCGCCTGCGTGCCTTGCTGGTTGGCGAGGGGTTCCGGGTGTCGCATATTTGTGCCCTGGGTTCCAGCGCGTTGGGCGCTGCCGGTGAGAAAGACGCCGGCGTGATCATCTGTGCCTCTTTGCTGCGGGATATGGGTGCCGGTACTTTGGCAGAGCAGTTGCCTGCGGATTTTGATGTGGTGGCACTGTCGAAGAACGGCAAAACAGAATATATGGGCAACCTGATCACCCTGACCCTGCCCTTGGATCGGCAGGAGTTTTTGCAAACGGTGGCGGTGCTGGTCTCCAGCAAAAGCAGCTTTACCCGCCGCAAGGAGGCGGACGAGGATTTGATCTCTAATGCCAAGCTGGTGCTGATGAACACCCAGGATATGACGGAGTTGCAGGCCCACCGTTTTCTCCAAAAGGAGAGTATGCGCACCGGGCTGAAGATTACGGACCTGGCGCAAAAGATCATCAACGATTTTCGCTAACGAAAGGACGGCTTTCTGATGGAATTTACCAAGATGCACGGCTGCGGCAACGACTATATTTACTTTGACTGCACCCGGCAGCCCATGGATCGGGACCTGGCTTCTCAGCTGGCGGTGCGGCTCTCCGACCGGCACTTTGGCATCGGCGGCGACGGCATCATTCTCATTGAGAAGGGGCAGAACGCCGATTTTGAAATGGTGATGTACAATGCGGACGGCTCCCGGGGCGCTATGTGCGGCAACGGGATCCGCTGCGTGGCAAAATATGTGTACGACCACAAGCTGACGGACAAGACCACCGTGACCATTGCGTCCATGGGTGCGGTTAAGACCATTGACATTCAGGTGCAGGACGGTGTGGCCGTGGGCGCCAGTGTGGATATGGGTGCGCCGATTTTAGATCCGGCGGCCATTCCGGTGGTGACGGACTGCAAACCGCCGGTGGATGTACCTATTACCGTACACGACACAGTGTATAAAATGACTTGTGTCTCCATGGGCAACCCTCACGCGGTGGTGTTTATTGACCACTCGCCCCGGGAGTTCCCGCTGGAGCAGGTAGGACCGCTGTTTGAGCACCATCCCTGCTTCCCAGATCGGACCAACACAGAGTTTGCCTTTGTACAGGACCGGCAGAATATTGAAATGCGGGTGTGGGAGCGTGGCTCCGGGGAGACTTTGGCCTGCGGCACCGGCGCCTGCGCCACCGCCGTGGCGGCGATTCTGGGCGGTTATGTAGACCAACGGGTGACGGTTCATCTGCTGGGCGGCGACTTGCAGATCAGCTGGAGCGGTAAGGCCGAGGACAGCGTCATGATGACCGGCCCGGCCACCACCGTCTTTAGCGGCAAGATAGATCTATAAAACACAGGAGGTTTTTTAGAATAATGAAGATCAACCAAAACTTTTTTAAGATTGAAAGCTCTTATCTGTTTTCAACGGTAGCCAGAAAGCAGCGGGAGTACCAGGAGGCGCACCCGGAGGCAGATATTATCCGTCTGTCCATCGGCGATGTGACCCGTCCGCTGGTGCCCAGTGTGATCGACGCCATGCACAAGGCGGTGGACGAGATGGCCAACGAGGCCACTTTCCGCGGCTATCCGCCGGAGCACGGTTACGAATTTATCCTGGATGCCATTCAGCAGCACGATTACGCTGCCCGCGGGGTCAATATTGAGAAAGACGAGATCTTTTTGTCCGACGGCGCCAAGTCCGACTGCGGCAATATCGGCGACCTGTTCAGCGTAGACAACAAGATCGCTGTGTGTGACCCGGTGTACCCGGTGTATGTGGACGCCAACACCATGGACGGCCGCAGCGGTGACAAGAACGCCGACGGCTTTTACAGCAACTTTATCTATATGCCCTGCACAGAGGAGAACGGCTTTATGCCTGATCTGCCGAAGGAGACTCCGGATGTGATCTACCTGTGCTTTCCCAACAACCCCACCGGTATGTGCGCCACCAAAGCGCAGCTGAAAAAGTGGGTAGACTATGCGCTGGCCAATGACGCTTTGATCATCTTTGACAGTGCCTATGAAGCCTTTATTGTAGAGGACGATGTGCCCCATTCCATTTATGAGATTGAGGGAGCCGAGAAGTGCGCCATTGAGCTGCGCTCTTTCTCCAAGACTGCCGGCTTTACCGGCGTGCGCTGCGGTTATACCGTGGTGCCCAAGGCCTGTGTGTTTGAGGGCAAGAGCCTGAACCCCATGTGGGCACGCCGCCAGGCCACCAAGTTTAACGGTGTTAGCTACATTACCCAGCGGGCGGCCGAAGCGGTTTACACGGAGCAGGGGCAAAAGGAGATCAAGGAAACCCTGGCCTATTATCAGAAGAACGCCAAGGTGATCTTTGAGGGTATGCAGGCTGCCGGGTTTACTTGCTACGGCGCGGTGAACTCCCCGTATGTGTGGCTGAAGGTGCCGGAAGGCATGACCAGCTGGGAGTTCTTTGATCTGTTGCTGGACAAGACCCATGTGGTGGGCACCCCCGGTTCCGGCTTCGGTCCCTCCGGTGAGGGCTTTTTCCGGCTCACTGCTTTCGGCAATGCGGACAAGACCGTAGAGGCTGTGGAGCGGATTAAGGCATACTTTGCCCAAAACAAATAAGAACACACACCCTTTAATTTACCAATCTTTTTGCAGAGGAGAATGCGTTATGAATAAGACAGAACAGCTTTATGAAGGCAAGGCCAAGAAGGTATGGGCTACTGAGGACCCCGCCATCGTGATTGTGGACTACAAGGACGATGCCACCGCCTTTAACGGCCTGAAGAAGGGCACCATCGTAGGTAAGGGCGTTGTGAACAACAAAATGTCCAACTACTTAATGCAGCTTTTAGAGAAGCACGGCGTGCCCACCCACTTTGTGGAGGAGCTTTCCGATCGGGAGACCGCTGTGAAGAAAGTGACCATCGTACCGTTGGAAGTGATTATCCGCAACCGGGCTGCTGGCTCTATCTGCAAGCGCCTGGGTCTGGAAGAGGGTATGGACTTTACCCAGCCGTCTATTGAGTTCTCTTATAAGGATGACGACCTGGGCGACCCGCTGATCAACGGCTACCACGCAGTCAGCTGCGGCTTTGCCACCCAGGCGGATGTGGACACCATTAAGGCGATGGCCTTTAAGGTGAACGATGTGCTGAAAGAATACTTTGCCTCCATCGGCGTGGAGCTGATTGACTTTAAGCTGGAGTTCGGCAAGACCGCAGACGGCCAGATCGTGCTGGCAGACGAGATTAGCCCGGACACCTGCCGTTTTTGGGACATTAAGACCCATGAGAAGTTGGACAAGGACCGTTTCCGTCGGGACCTGGGCGGCGTTGAGGACGCATACAAAGAGATGATGAAGAGAGTAGGGCTGGACTAATGCAGACAGATACTTATAATTCTCCCTTTAATGCGCGCTATGCCAGCAAGGAAATGCAGTATATCTACTCCCCGGATTTTAAGTTCAAAACCTGGCGGAAGCTGTGGATCGCTCTGGCAGAAGCGGAGCACGAGCTGGGGCTGAATGTGACCCAGGCACAGATCGACGAGTTGAAAGCGCACGCCGAGGACATTAACTACGATGTGGCTCGGGAACGGGAGAAGCTGGTGCGCCATGATGTAATGAGCCATGTGTACGCCTATGGGGTGCAGTGCCCCACGGCTAAGCCCATTATCCACCTGGGCGCCACCTCTTGCTATGTGGGCGATAATACAGATGTGATCACCATGCGGGAGGCCCTGCTGCTGATTAAGAAAAAGCTGGTGAATGCCATTGCCAGCGTGGCCAAGTTTGCCGACCAGTATAAGGATATGCCCTGCCTGGGCTTTACCCACTTCCAGCCTGCCCAGCCCACCACCGTGGGCAAGCGTGCCACTTTGTGGCTGATGGATCTGGTCATGGATTATGAAGAGGTGTGCCATGTGCTGGACACCTTGATGCTGCTGGGCTCTAAGGGCACCACCGGCACCCAGGCCAGTTTCCTGGAGCTGTTTGATGGCGACCACGAGAAGTGCAAGGCACTGGATCGTAAGATCGCGGAGAAGATGGGCTTCAAGGCCTGCTTCCCGGTTAGCGGCCAAACCTATGCCCGCAAGCTGGACACCATTGTGTGCAACTGCCTGGGGCTGATCGCTCAGAGCTGCTGCAAGTTTTCCAACGACCTGCGGCTGCTGCAAAATCTGAAAGAGATTGAGGAGCCCTTTGAGAAGAACCAGATCGGTTCTTCCGCCATGGCTTATAAGCGCAATCCCATGCGCAGTGAGCGGATCGCTTCTCTGTCCCGCTATGTGATGATCGACGCCTTGAACCCGGCATGGACAGCCTCTGCCCAGTGGTTTGAGCGCACATTGGACGACTCCGCCAACAAGCGGGTCAGCGTGGCCGAGGCATTCCTGGCTACGGACGGGATTTTGGACCTGTATATCAACGTGACCTCCGGGTTGGTGGTGTATCCCAAGGTGATCCACGCCCGCCTGATGAGCGAACTGCCCTTTATGGCTACCGAGAACATTATGATGGACGCGGTGAAGAAAGGCGGAGACCGTCAGGAGCTGCACGAGAAAATTCGCCAGCACTCCATGGCCGCTGGCGCGGTGGTGAAGGTTGAGGGCGGCAAGAACGATCTGGTGGATCGCATCGCTGCGGATCCGGCCTTTATGACCACCAAGGAGGAAATTTTGGCCATTCTGAAGCCGGAGAACTTTGTGGGCCGTGCTCCGGAGCAGACTGCCGACTTCTTAAACGAAGTGGTGGACCCCATTCTGGCTAAGGAAAAAGACCTGCTGGGCGTAGATGTGGAGATCAATGTATAACTTCTGCGCTGCATGCAAATAGCAAAACAAAAACGCATCCTAATTACAAGGATGCGTTTTTTTATGTGTTGTGGTAAGGATCCTCCAGCCATTTTTCCGGATTTTCCGTAATATAGGCGGCCTTGCTTAAATAATCCGTCTCGTCACGAATAATATGGTCGTAAAAGGAAGTTTGAAACAGCTTTGTCGCACGGTAGCCTGCTATTTTGCACCGGCGTGTTGTCAGGGATTTATAAGTGCAAAGAATACTTGATACCGTAGGGCGGGGGCTTGCTCCCGCCGTTTGTAAGTGGAAAAGCAGGTGAATGTGATTTGGCATAATCACATAATGGTCGATCAGCAATCCCGTGTATCGGTTAGGTAAAGCTGTTAATTCTTCTTCTGCGATTTTGCCATAGCGGGTCAATATCGTTTCGGCGGGAGCAAGCCCCCGCCCTACGATGGTGCTTAAAAGATTTTTACGCCCATCGGTGCAAATGGTGATAAAGTACCAGCCGTCTGTGTAGTCGTGCGATGGCAAGCGCGGGTGTCTGCGTACAGGTAAGTCCATTACTCTTGTGCCAGGACTGCTTTGGCTTGGGGCGTGTTGGGACCGACGGTGACCAGGTCAATATTCGGGTCAATGTGGTAGAACATTTTGTACCGCTCTTCCCAAACAGAGCCGTCCTTGGGGGTACTGCCTCGAATATAATCGCCGGTATAGGCCGGGTACATGGGCAGGTAAATCTTTTTTTCGCCCCGGTCAATCTGTGCCTGCACATAGGCCTCTCGACCGACGGAATAGTCCTTGATCTGCACAAAGACGGTGGCATAGAACACGCCCAGTGCAATCAGACAGGCGGCAAATACGGCGCCTGCGGTGCGGGTGGCCTTTGTCTTGTCAGCAGTATCTCGATAGATCAGGTCAAACAGCAGCGCTGCCAGCAGCATAAACATGGCATAGCAGGGGAGAAAGCAGCGAGCGGTCAGGGGGGTTACGATAAACAGTGGCGTGCAGAACACATACACGCTGACCAACGCAAAGAGCATCTGCCCCTTGCGGCGACGGCTTTGGATGCCTAAGAGAATGCACAGCAGTAGTGCAATGGAAAACAACAGTGTAAAGGTAAAGCGCCACGCAGGGTCGATGGCATCCCGGGCGTCATTGTTGCCTGCGATCTTGGCCCATACGGTAAGCACGCAGCTATAAGCAGCATAGGCTACCAATATTCCTGCACTGACGGTGAGCCACACCCGGCGCCCCTTGGTGACGCCGCCCTTCTTAAACAGGCGGTGCAGCACAATGCAAAACAGCGCAGCCAGCAGCACGTTCATCAGAGCGTTGCACTCGGTCAGGTAGTTGGAAATACGAATAATATTGCCGCCGATGGTGTCAAAATATCGCTGTACGGTGCCGCCTACCGCCATGGAGCGATAGGTGAATTGGTCTTTACCGGAAGAAATAAAGCCATAGGCGCTGTTGGTAAACATAATTCCGGCACCGATGACAGCGCCGGCCAGGAAGCACCAGTGGGTGGCATAGGTCTTGTGGTGCTTGACCTTGGAAAAGATCAGCACCGTTACTGCCAGCGCCAGGTTGTATAAAGTCACATGCTCCATAAACAGCGCACCGCACCCGCCGATGAGCAGGGCGCAGAACGGCGACCATTTGCTCTGTACCGGTGCTGTGTCATCCCACAGATCCCATACCAGCAGCAGATAGCACAGAGTGAGCAGCACCGGCGGCATATAGTTGGAAAAACCGCTGGCCCACACCACCGTTTGGCGGAACAGATCGGCGGGCATCACAGCTACACCCAGTAGGCTCAAAGGAAACAATAAAAACAGCTTTTTGTTGGCCAAGCGGCTGACCAGCAACGGCAGCGCCAGAACCCCGGCGGTCATTAAAATGATTTTCACCGGCAGGGAGCGGGTGAGGACCATGACCAGCAGATTGCCCAGATACCGGCCGTTATAACCTGTGAAGTGGGTTTGCAGTCGATCCAGTCCCACCTGGCTGCCCCAGGCCCAATCGTCCTTAAAGTACGGTGCGCACCACAACATGGCAGCTACGGCCGCC
>ULVT01105835.1_pt1 | contig 31133 bp, 47 predicted proteins | sample 1959701 | NCBI WGS metagenome assembly ULVT01 (sample SAMEA4835793, study PRJEB28245) | human gut metagenome | biome: gut microbiome; material: fecal sample | place: Denmark | collected 2008
CGTTGCTGTAGCTCAGAGTTACAAGGATGCAAAGGTTCGTTATATCCCAGAGGAAGACGAAGAATTTGGATGTTATAATTTCCCTGCTGTCCAAACAAAAGGATGGAATAACAAAATGTTTGTAAGAGCTGACCTAATGTTACACCAAATACAAATTACTGATATTAGTATTCAGAAGTTGCAGTGTATATCAGACGAAGATTGTTTAAAAGAAGGAGTAATAAAGAACATCAATAAAATACCAACAAAAGCGCCTCAATATATTATAAATTATTATCCCTGTGAACATTATAAAGAATGTGCCAAAAAAGTTGGCTGGGGAAGAGTATATAATACTCCACGCGAAGCCTTTGCAGCTCTCATAGATAAAGTTTCAGGCAAAGGTACATGGGATTCAAACCCTTATGTATTTGTTTATGAATTCAAATTGATTAGATAACATGAGAACGATTATAGAAACTTTTGATGATGCGTCAAAATTTGGAGAAGAAATAGCCAGAAGGTGGAACGAATTTAAAGATAAAAAATAATTTATTATGAAAGCAGAAATAATAGAACAAGCAAAAGATTTGGAATATGCATTATATGAGAACGGGGATAAATCTATCTTTTTAATTGCCACTAAAGTGGGAGCATATTTACATGGGACAGTATGTTTTTCAACACAAAAAGAGTATAAAATTGGATATTACAGCGAAGAGTGGTTTGCATTTAATTTCACTATTTCCAGCGATAAAGTAGTATTGTCAAACGTATAAAAATATGGCATATAAATTAAGACATAAAGAAACTGGATTGTTTTTCTGCCGAGCCAAAGGGCTTGCTGATGATAAAAGATACGGAGAACTTGGGAGCAGAGAAAATTTTTTGAACAGACATTTAAGTAAAAGAGGAAGAGTTTATGAACATATTTCAGAGAAGCAAAAAAAACTGTATATCCAAGACTATGCAGATGAATTTGAAATATTTGAAATATAAAAATACAAGAAAATGATACAAACAAGAATAAATCACGCGGACATCTCTTGGGAAGAATTCCCTATTTTAGCGTTTAATCCAGAATTAAATGTTATTATTATAGCCTTAGAAAATGGTGATTATTTAAAGGGGACTGTAGTCAATTCTGATAACCCAGAACATCCAATTGGGAAATACTACGAATATTGGGAAAAATCCGAATTTTGCCCTTTTGAAGATGAAGTAATATTAAAAAACAAAAGCAAATGAAAAAGATTAAAGCAACATTACAGAAAATGAAATATTCAGATAGACTTTGGAATAAAAGTTATGAATATGTTTGTTTAGTTGACGACACACGCTACGAGGGAGAATATACATTTTGTGGGAATGCAATACCTAATTCTGATTTAGATATAGAAGGATTTGAAGCTATAGGGGATAAATATGAAGGGTCTATAAAAGAGGTTACTTGCCCTTACTGTTTAAAAAGAATAGAATATATTAAATCTTTAAAATAATGGAAAAGATACTCGGAGCGCACAACGCAAACACATATCTGGAACCACGCAAATGGTGGATGAGACTAATTAATTTTACGTCAAAATGCCAGAAGTTGACAATAAACGAACAGTTCCAGCGTGGAGTAAGATACTTTGACTTCAGAATAAGATATGACAAAAAATTAGGTATGTTTATAAATTGTCATGGATTAGTAGAATATTATGAATCTCTATGGATTACTGTTTATAATTTAACTTATCTTGCAGAAAAAATAGCACCAGAACCAATTTATATTAGGTTTGTGTATGATGATACATTTAATAATAATATAAATGATTACAATTTTACCGATTTATTTATAAAACAGATATTCCCTATTTTCCGTCTTGACGAAAATGTCATTTGGCAACTTATAAAAAAATCTTCGTGGGAATATATATATTCCGACAATAGACCTCAACCCAAAATGGTAGACTGTTTCAAAAACTACAGAGGCTACAAATGGATTCCTTTCCCGCAAAGGTATATATCTAAACATAAAGAACGTTATCAAGAAATCATAGATAATACAAAGGTCGAAAAAGATACAGTATTTCTATGTGACAGAGTAGATTTATTCAAAATAAAATAATATGGCAACAAGTAAAAGAACATGGCAAAGATTCGAGGCAGCAGTAGCAGCTCTTTTTGGGACTAAAAGAGTCCCCCTTTCCGGTAGCAATTCAGGGCATAATACTCACTCCGACTCTATGCACCCTGATATTTACATAGAATGCAAACTACGTGAATCGTTTTCGATATGGAGATTATTCGATGATACTTCTAAAAAAGCTAAGAAAGAGAGGAAAATACCTCTTGTAGCTATAAAGGAAAAAAACAAAAAGGGATGTTTATTTATTATAAGCCCTGATAACTTAAAAGAGTTAGCGGATTTATACAACTCTGATAAACAAGAAAATGAACGAGAAATATACGTTGAATTATAAAATTTAATATATTTGTGTATGGAAATGATTGTTATTGAAATAGATTTGAGCCAAATCCCCTCGGATAAAATAAAAAATTTCCTGCGGAAAAATGGGAATGAAGCCAATGTTGTTAAGCTATGTGCATGTAAACGTAAACAGCCAGACCCTTACGGAAGTGACATTACAGTTTACATAAATCAAAATGCAGAAGAAAGATTGTCAAATCAACCTAAAATATTCTGCGGTAAAGGAGTTGAAATAAAAACAAATAAAACAGAGACACAACAAAACAATAATAGTCGAAATAATAATAATGATGATTGTCCTTTTTAAAATATAAATCATGGAAACAGAGGAAATTTTAAATATTATACAAGCGTCATTAAAAATATGCGCTGAGAATATTAAAGCCCGTCACTGGACTATGGTAGGGCACGACTTTATGACTTATCATCCGTATTTTGACGAAATAAACGAAAAACTAATAGATTTTGTAGATGAAATTGCGGAAAGCACTGTAGTAACCGGAGGGATACCTCCCTATAATTTTGAACAATATTTAAAATTTTCCTTTATAGAGCCTATTAAATTTATTCCTTCTCTTGAAATGATGCTAAAGGATACTATATCAGAATTACAAAAGATATATGATTATATAAATGATAACTTCAACCAATTTGACGATACAACGGCAGATTTAATGGTTAAAATAACAAGAAAAATAAGAGACAAATACCTATTTTTCTTAATTCAATCTACCAGACTTAGTTTTAGTTAAATATATAATTCTTTTTATTATTCATATTTTTGTAATTCATTCCCGTTTGTTTGTGAAAATAGACGGGATTTTTTATATATTTGTACATATCATTAAGTACAGCATTTCGGAAAACAGAAAAATTGGCAAATGAGGCTCCCCAAATTGTGAAATTCGGGGAGTTTTTATATATTTGCATAGTGTTTAATATTCGTATGTATCTACAACGGTTTGTGAAAATAGTTGTCACCACTTAATTTTTTCATATTAAATGATAATGTAGAAAAGGCTACAACGAAAGTTGCAGCCTTTTTTTAATAGCATGAGAATATTTCTATCCTCTATACTACCAACACACTAAAATGTTAGAAAATTCCATTGTGCACCAAAACCGAGATATGGAGAAAATTTATTACAAGAAATGGCGTAACCATATCCTGCCTGCAATCCTAAGCTGAAGCGGCTTTTCTTTTTTTTAATATGCGTTTCAGTTTTTGTTATGGTTAAATACTTGACTGGAGAATAAACCTCTATCTTTTTAGCTTCTACCTTATATCCGGTCATACATATTGAATATGTAGAATCTTCAAAACAGTATTCGGATATCGGTATTTCTACTTCTGCCGGCTTAGAAAGTTCAGGAACATACAACGTGTCCCTGATAGTCTCCTTTATTTTGATGTATTTTGGAATCAAAAGCGTGTCAATGATAGTATCTACCCTCGTTATCACGAAAGTGTCTGTATGAGCCTCTATTTGGGGTGTATTGGCATGTTTGCCTATGATATAGCCACAAGCAAAGGACAGAAAGAGCGAGAGAACCAATAACACCCCAAATTTTCTCATTTCTTAAAATATAATTCAGATTCTGCCTTCCTTCTCCTTACAAGTCCTGAAAGCACTTCTTTCCCCGCATATATCCATTTCTTGAACTCATTAGCGATAGTAGGGTCATTCGGATTTAATTTCACTTTACGCAAAAGTGTAGAATCCGAAAAGTTCTTCACCCCGACATTATAAGTAAAAGAGACTAATGCGTCAAACTGGTTTTGTGTCAATTCCACATCCATAGTTGAGCCGGATACTATATCTACAGCATTAGAAATATCATCTAAAAGAAATTCCGTTGCTTTAGCCTCTGTTATTACATCGCCTTCTTTTACATTATATGTATGCCCGTACCCGATAGTCCATACTCCGGCTGGACACTTATATGCAACCAGTCTTAACCCCTCAAATTCCTTTATAAGGTTAAGCCCCTTTGCTCCTATTTGATTCAGATGCTTCATGTGTTTCAAATTCTTTAAAATATGGTATTTTCTTTACTATCTCAAAGCTTACTATATAATGTATAAAAGATATTGCCCTATTATTCGGAAACAATGATTTTATGTTAGTCAGTATGTTCAATGAATAAAAATACGTGACGATTGCTACAATTGCCGATATGCACTGTAACGCCATTTCTTTGTTATGGAATTTATTACCTATAAAATAAACGCTCCCTACTAAAAGATAAAACACTAACATCTCACATAAGCAGAAGTAAAACTTTTTGCATTTAAACGTTTTCTGTTTTACAATGATATCTTCTATCATTCCTATTATAAAGTTTATCAAGAATATATAAGCGATAATTATAACATAATCATATATAGGTGCTATGTAACTTATTATTACTGAAAATAAACTCCCTAATAATCCCTGAAATCCTCCCGCCTGATTCTCCATAATTTAATTCCTTGTTAAATATATAATAGCATTTATTGAATATGCGTAATTGCCTGATACATCATCTATCAAAATCTGGACTTGTTGATTACCTACTGTATAATTAACCTTTGCCAATTTTTGTATAAAATTTGATGATTCATCATAAACAGAAAGGATAATACTTTGTGCTCTTGCTGATGTAAAGTTTATAGTTACAACTGGATTATTAGTGCCATTGCCATAAGTCTTTGAATTATTTATACCAGCAGTTTCAAATAAAACTTGATTTTGAGTTTCACTCCCGCTTTTTGCCATTCTTAAATTAAGATAATATACCGCGTTACCATTTAAGAAAAAAGGAGTCAGGTTAAGTTTATCATCAGTAACGGCAAGTGCAGCAATTTTCGAGGAGTCTATGCTATAATCTATAATTTTTTCATTTGATACTGAACCGGATTGTAGTGCGTCATTAGATATTGAGCCTAATCTAATGTTCCGTTCTGTTACTTGATAATCCCCTATTTTAGCCGAGGTGACGGCTCCGTCAGCTATATCTGGAGTCGAAATAGTACCGTCAGCTATCTTTTCGGAGGTGACGGCTCCGTCAGCTATATCTGGAGTCGAAATAGTACCGTCAGCTATCTTTTCGGAGGTGACGGCTCCGTCAGCTATCTTTAGGGTTCCTACAGCCCCATTTGCTATGTCTGATAAACCTATACTTGACGGTAATACCAGATTAGCCCGCCAATCGTATGTGTGATAGAATGAATACCCGTCCATACCTACAGCCCATGTTAAGTCGATTGTAGCCACTTCGGATATTCCTGTAGGTTGAGTATTGCTAAATAATGCTCTTTTTATAGCTGTATATTCTTGCCCTGTTTCTGACGAACGTTGTTCTACATCGCTTAACCATACATATACAGTCGCTCTATTTTGTTCTGCAACAGTAAATGTTTTATTGCAGGTCGCAATTATTATAGTCCCTGTAGCTAATGACGGTAGAGATGAAGAGGTTTTAAATATAAGCTGGGTAGTCCCAGAAGTAAAAGTAGCCGAATCCATCTCATTAGACATACTAATATCAATGAATTTGTAATTACTTGCCCCTAAAAATATCCCTAATGCGCTTTGCCAGTTATCAAATGCGCTTACTAAGTCATTTATATAAACAAGATTGCCATCATCGTTTATATATGATAATATTGTGTCTTTGAGCATATTGTACTGATTTTAGTTTATATTTTATCCCCCATATTATTAATGAATCTACAGTTTGGGTAAATTCTGAAAATGTATCTTTATTTTCTTCTAAATAAGACGGGTAATTTATAATTACTCCTGTTGTCAAAGATGAAGTATATAAATATGACTTTCCCCCAGCCGTATAGTCTTTATCGCTCCAATATACTTTTTCGCCAGCTTCATAATCTGAAGGATATAGATATACTTTATTTGAAGTGATATTTATAGCCTCTATATGCCTCCCGTCAGGGTCGTATAAGTCATTAAGAATATCTATTACTTGTTGCTCCCCATATTGGCAGGCAGCGATTTTATATGCCCGTTGCCTTTTTGTATTATATTCGTTCCATAGTAAGATAAAAGGATATAACAAACATAACAACAGCTTATAGAAGTTGTTCAACCGGTATTCATTATTTACCATATAATTAGGTCTGTTTATCTGGTAAATAAGTTTAGGTATATTTATTTCTCTAAACGGGAACATAGCTAATATTTAAATCCTCCGCAAAATTAAAATATCCTGATACTAATTTTATCCTTCCATTTTCCGCATTATATGTCAGTGAACCATTTGTAGAAACAACGTCAGGGATATATGCTGCTTCAACTCCTGATACTTCTTGGAAGGATTTTTCTAAATCGTTTATGAACAATGGAGCGCCTAACACTATATTCTGTTGTATAGTCGTTTTCATGGATTCTATATCATTTTTCACCTGTGCAAGAGAATTGCCGGCACTGTAATACACTGTCATGCCTTCAGGGAATGTTAATATATCCGGTTCTCGGCTCTGTATGAATAGATTGAATCCCAATGGTATAAAATTTTCGTAGTAATCTTTGAATGCCGTAAGCTGGTCTGAACTCAAAGGAGTTAGATTGCCTGTATTGTCGGTAGTAGCTACATTTAATATTATACCTCCTTCAGACGTCGATACTGTAACCTGCTTTATAATCCTGTTATTCTCGTTTATAGGATTATACCCCATTTCTTTAGTATCATTATCCAAAATTACCAGATTATCCCCATATTGGAAATATAAAGCCTTATCCAGATAATAATCTTTACGTGTTACTCTTAGACTCCGAGCTGTATTGGCTATATTATCTTCTGAAAATAGTATCTCATTGGCTACTATATTGAATATAGTAGAAAGAGCGTCTACAAGACGCATCCATATAGCAGAAGCAGAAGTGTTTACGTTCTGGAATAAAGACTGTATAGCTATTATTATTTGTTGTCTTAAATCTTCCATAATCAAGTAGTTCTTAATCTATATAACTCTGCATCTATAAAAAACCAAACTTGGCTTGCTGACGGATTGTTATTTGTCGCAAAAGCCGTAATAGTATAAACTATCCTATCGTTGGTATTTGCACCGAAATCAGAAGGCTCAAATGCCAAATCTGTCATTAACGGGGGAATCCCGTTATCCGTCACAACTTGTACTTTTGTAGTATTGTAGGGTACTACTACTTTACATGTATGGTTATTGTCTATCAAAAAATCTGAAGCCTTTAAATTAATTACGGACGTAGAAGCCGAATAAACTCCTAATATATAATCGCCTGGCTTTGGATAGTCGAAAACATTAGAGGTTTGATATTTAAATGAGCCTGTCGGTATACTATTTTTAATAGTATCTACATTATATCTCGTTAATTTGAAAGTATAGGTATTACTTGACGAATTATATGTAATAACTCTTAATGTAATAGTGTTATTAGACACATCGACAAAACTAGCTGTATTTGTCAAGTTGGACGTTATTGTCGCTACAAATATTCTGTAATTGTTTAATGCTGCTAAATTTGAACGACTATATACAATATTAGCCGAGCTTACTTTAGATACAAAATCAGTCCATCCAGAAGAGACAGAATTAATTACATTGGATATAGCTGCTGAAGAAGAACCATTATTAAGATTTATAAATGAGTTAGGCATTTCCAACATAGTAGGTCTACCCCCAAATTTTGTTTCTCCCCACTCATTTATAGCATTTATAGTCGTAAATGCAGAGGCGGAGACTTGTATAGGCTCATTCCCATTTAAATCGCTCTCTGTATATTCTGATAATGATGTTATGTCTACATATTGTACTGCCATATATTTAAGATTTAAATACTCCTAATACTTCTTTCCCGTTCATGCTATATACCGCCCTTATATCTCCCATCCCCGTAGAATGATAATAAGCTACGTTGCAATTTTCGCTTGTTTGAACCAAATATAAAGTATCTTGTTTATCTCCTACAGTAGTTTGGAATATTACTTCTTGGTCTCTTTGCTCAAATGTAGCATTTATATCTGAAGTAATCTCTACGCTTTGAGATTTTTTTTTAGGGTCATAGGCTACATAAAAATATCCTATACCGTCAGACCACTTTTTTTGTTTTCTAATTATAGCCATATATACAAAACTTTAAATTGCCCCCCCCACGAATTAACATATTTTTGCATACATGAGAGGGACAAACATAATATTAAGATACAGTAAATGTCGTGTTGGTTGTAACTTGTACATTGACTGCCGAACCGTCTTGTGGAACTGTAATCTCTGCTGGGGAAACTTCCAATCTTGCAGCTCCTGCATTCTGTGTAATCGTTAATGTCTGTTTTACAGATTCGGATGAACCTTGGATAGTAAATACCTGTGTTCTTGTCCCTACAGTATCATTCAACACATAATTAATCTCTATTGAGAATTCGTACTTGTGGTCAGCCCCTGGGTCTCCGGTGATTGCAACACCATTAGTTGCAGTTATACTCCCGTCTGCTGTAAATTGTTTGTCTCCTAAGTCTTCTTCAACAATATCACCGCCCTCTACACTGAATTCTAACTTAGGGCTGTTAGATACTCCTGTTATTGTAACGCTACCAGCTGTGGCAGGGACTGTTACTCCTGTGCCTGCTTGTTCTAAAGTGATAAACTCTGGTGCAGCAGCTAAATTTGCTGTTATCGTTTTGTCTGGGGAAACTCCAGCAGCTTTAACAGTAAAAACTGATTTTACTATTTCGCGGTTACCTACATTTGCCGATTCTGCTTTTAGGGTTAATTGGGTATCCCCTGTACCGGTATTCGGGGATAATATTACATGCCCTTTTGTTACATTTGCCATAATTATAAAACATTAAAAGTTGAGTTTGTATATATATTTACATATTGCTTGTCCCCATTTTGAGGAACCGTAGTAAATGACGGTTGCACTTCCAAATAATATCCGCCTTCTATCGAATCTAATATCTGTTCCAATTGCCTTTCAAATTCTTCATCCGATAAAAGATTTGAATTATACGGGAATTCAGATGCTCTTATCAATGTGGCATTGTTTGAAGTTTGAAGCCCTTCTACATCCAATTCCTGACCTACTGTCAATTGTGGAGTATAAGACAACAGCCCGTTTAAGTATAATATTTCGTCTATCTGCGAATAATCTCCGCAAACGTTCAACAAAACATCAAAAATCGTATCTCCATATTTAACTTTGTATGCCATATTGCCTGTATTCTGAATTATATACTACTTGCAACTCATATTCATATACTCCAGATTCCTCCGTCTCTTGTACGGAAATTTCTGCTATACGCCCACCGTCATTTAATATTTGATTCTCGGCTCGTGTAGCTAATTCTGTAGCTTCGTTCTGATTCACGTTTATAGCGACTTCCTGAAACCCTACTCCGATACTTGGATTATCTATGCTGGCTACGCTTTTCATGAAGATTAATGTTCCATTCTGTACGCTACATGAATCTATAATAACCATATCCGTATCAAATACGATATCATTATTTTCTATATCAAATTTAAAATCTTGCATATAACAGAAATTTCACCCCTAATATAATAATTAAAAATTTAATGTGTAAACGTTTCGTCCTGAAAATCTTCCTGATTGAAATCTTTTGCCTTTGAACTCGGTGCGGGGACTCCTACATTAGAAGCTTCTCCAAATCCCTTTCCAGAGGTTGTATCCACCTGAACAGATGTCGTTATTGTTGGTATGGTATGCGTATGGCTATTGAATGCTTTTACAAAATCGTTCAACTTCGCTTCCAACTTCTCGATATATATCATGGGACTTTCACCTCCGTTTACCTTTACTATTTTGCCCTGCATCTCTATTGAAGTTTCCCCTACTTTTATATCTAATTTCGCGTTGTCAGTCGTATTTGTATATGTTATACCGTCCTTATCCATTGTAAGGAGCTGCTTTTGGCTATCTTCTAACATCTCGAACTGTACAGATACTGACTGCACTTTAGAGAACTTTATAGGGAAAGATAGGGAAGAATCCCCCTGCACGAACCCCAATACACAATTGCTGCCTATTTCTGGGATTTGTATCACGGAAGTAGAATCATGGGGGATAATGGAAAGAGGGATATTGAACATTTGGTTATCATCGTCCGACACGACATCAAATGTCAGCTCTTCCATATTTACTCCAGTAACTTCGCCATATACTAAAGATACTGAAGAATAGCTTTTCAACACGTTCCTTAAATTATCCCCTAATTCCTGCATTGCAGAATCGAACTTGGAGCTTTTTCTATAACTTAAAACATCCATTCTTCATTTGTCAATTTTGATGAAACATGATATCCGTTTTCGTTGAATTCCCTTCTTATCCCTAATACATACAGATTCGCACTGTTTTCAGGGAATAATGTGTCAGTGAAATTTACATAGTCGAACAAATCTATGCGAGGATATAGCAACGTCGTTATTGTTCCGCTATTATATTCCCCCTTTAATCCTTGATACGCATTATTTGCGAATTCTTCCAACCCTTCTCGTGTCTGTATAGAACTGCAATTCAATCGGATAGGTCTGCCATCCCCTTTATTCCCTACATTTATTGTCGTACGCTTGCCGTTTACATAGCCATTTACCGTAACATAATAATTCTCGAATTTCCCGTTTTTAGGAGATACATCTCGCTCTATTACATTTACAGAAGTGTCTAATTTTATGGTTTTTTTCTGGGTGTATTTTAATCCCGTTCCCATAAATAATTTCCCTTCTGGGTCAATGCCCGTATAAATGCCGAATTTACGCATTAACATCTGTGCTGCTTCAAAGGGGCTGACTCCCTGCCATAATTTTTCGTTGAATGTCGAAGTAGCGGTATAATCGGCTACGGAAATTTCTTCATAATCTCCTGTAAGATTGTTATCCGAACGGTATTTCTTGAATGCCTCATTTCCTACATCGCAACAGACTTTCAACCCTTCATATATCGAGGTCTCTTGTGTCCAATTCTTATTTACGACTCCAAATCTCAAAATAAAACATTTGTCCTCACATACAAGAGTAGTCGGGAACCCTGATTTTATTTTCTTTATAAACCCGTCAAATACGAGCATTTTCCCCGCTTCTGGGTCATTCTCGAAATTTATGTTTACCTGTTCCCCGTAATTGATATTATGGTAATAGGCATATACTTGTATATGAGCCCCTATTTTTATATTAAGCCCTTCTACATCAATTTTAGAACCAGTAATTATTTCATCTCCTTTCAAATAGGCAATAGAATAAAAAGGCAACGTTATTTCCGCTGTTTCCGCCAGCTTCATAACGGTGTTTTCGGATACGAAAGAAACAAAGTTCAATATCTTTTTCCCTTCTATCCAGACTTCATTGCCACACCTGAAAAAATTACAATAACATTTCATTGTTTTTCTACAAATAATGTTTGACGCGTTAAATCTACCTCAAGCAAATTAAGGGTAATATTGGTAACTGTAGACCCTTCTTGTGGGTCTATGGCATATCTGGCCAATACGACGAACTGTATCCCTACCTCTTTATTTGTGAAATTATTATATATGGCGAATACCGATTTGTTTTTATACAAATCATTTATAACTGTCGCAAATTTGACTATATCGCCAGCCATTGCGCCTTGATTCTGCCGGAAAGACATAGGGTCATACCTCCCATTGTCGTTTATAGGCTTCCTTTCAAGTTTTATTCTTAATATTATCTCCGCTGGGTTGTATGAAGTCATTTCATATATTGCAGACCCGTCTACCAATTGGCTTTTGACAATATTTTTTGATGCGTTTATAGATAAGCTGTAAGATAACGGCAAATAATAATCGCTTATCCTGAAAATATAGTCATTCTCATTTGTCACGGAAATAAGATTGTCTTTCGCGTTCGCGCTTGAAGCGGAATATCTGGTTTTTTGGTTTATCAATGAACTCTTAACCTTATTCCCTATCCCGTTGATATAACCTCCTTCTGATGATATCGGTATCACTGATTTTACGATTCCTACAGAAGAAAACGTAAGGGCTAATGCTGTAGCTGCTGCTTGCTCCGCATCTCTTATTGTGTCTCCCGCTTTTGCAAGCTCTCCCCTTATATTTTGTGGAATAGATACGGTATTTCTGAACTTATCTTGCAATTCAGACCCTGAACTCGTTTTATAATCATTCTCTTTTGTCATGTTAACGGTGTTGCTTGGTTAAACGCTATATTTAAACCTCTCGCTATTGCCTGTGTCACATAATCCTCTATTTCCCTCATTATTGTTGACGGGTCGGTAGTATTTATGTGGTTGTCCATGTCTACTATGGACTTGTTGAAATTTATAATCAGAGATTTACTTCCCTTTGATAAATCTTGCATACGCCCCGTCTCATCTTTAACTGGAGATACTGTAGGAGCAGGAATAAACTCTTTTGAAGTTAATTCAAATGCCCGTGATAACGCTGTCAAATCAGGGGTATAATATCTTAATCTCTTTATTAAATCTTTTGCCTCCTTTGTCCCTAAATTATTAAGATTATTGAAAAGATTTTCTATATCATTAGCACTTAATTTTATATCTTTTACAGCTGATGTTAAATAACCGGACTTATATAATTTATCATCTGAAGGCTCTCTATATAAATAATTCGTCCTAAGAATCGTGCCTTTTAGCTTATTAATAGCTTGCTCTTTCGTCAAATTATATTCTGGCACTTTAGACCACAATGCAGCCGTAGTCCCTGATGCAAGCCCACCTAAAACAGTCCCCATCGGTCCAGCAGATGAACCCAATAATGCGCCTGACCCAAATCCTCCTATAAAAGAGCTAATAGTAGGATGTTCATTTATCCAGTTTATTATTTTATTTCCTACGTCTATAATACCAGAAATAAAGGAATCGAAAGCAGATATAGCCTTTTGAAATATTGAACCATCATACCCCTCTCCGAATGTCTTGTACAGCTTAGATAATGATTCGTTTATATGTATACTTGTGTTTGCTATATCTTCATAAAAGTCTTCTAAATACTCTAATTTATCAGCCTCTAAATTTTCTTCAGATAATTGAACACGTCCTTTCAATACTCCCGCTCTGGGCAATTCAAATTGCCCTATAAATCTTTCAAATGCCTTTATTAGAGCTTGGGGATTTTCTCTAATAAACGAATATATATCTTCTCCTTTGTTCTTTGATTGCGCTCTAAGGTCAAAAACATACTTCTCGATTAAAGGTACTGACTTGAAAAGTTCTTTCATGTCTATACCTTGCCACGTAGTAAGTAATTGTTGCAAGTTCAACCCGACTATCTGCAAATCTCTGCCTGAAACAGCAGAAATCTTAGCTGCTAATTGTCCGAACCATTGGGCATCTCTTGACGATAATTTTGTATTTCCTACAGTTAATCCCGTCATTGTATTCATCAAAGATACTAATCCGGCTCTGGAACCTCCTGTTTGCGTAACAATGTCTGTAGCATTACGGAACATCTCATTATATCCGCTCCCTTGTGCTAATCTTGCCATATTATATTGCGAGACATTTGATATCGCTTGTGAGGTTTGTTCGCTCATGAGATTATTTCTACCCCAACGGTACAATAATCCGCCTCCGGCTATAGACACCGCTTTTAACCCGACAATTCCACCTAACACCCCAATGACAGATTTTAATGCCGGAATAGCCTGTAATGCAGCTTTACCTACAGAACCTATCAGGTTAGCAAAGTTCCCTAAATTCCTTTGCCAACCTGAGTAAGTAAATGAATTTGCAATAAAATTATTTTGAAATCTTTGTCTTGCCTGATAATATCTATCTATATTCCTTAGTAAATAGCGATTATTTGCAAACGGAGAACGATATGCAGCATAATTCATCCTCCGCCATAAATTCATGCGTTCTTCTGGGATATGTGGATAAGGGTTATATCTTCTCCCTCCTGCCGGATTATTAAAGCTACCTCCCCTACCGCCTATATTGTTTGTTATACTTTTTAAGTTCTGGGCTTTCTTTATAGCATCGTCCAGTTTGGCATTTAGGTCTCCCTTTAGATTAAGCTCTATTTGATAGATATTAGGCATAGATTATTTCTTTTTGTCAATTTTAAATGGTGCAAAATTTACATTGTCCATTATCCATAATGCAAGACAATGATACTTCTCTATCTCTTCCAAAGTTAATGATTCCGTTACCTTATTAATAGGAATATGGAAAAAATGTGATACTAATGCTTTTTTTACCAAAAGCGGGTCTGTCTTGCTATATTGTGTTAATTTATATTCTATTTCTGCTCGGGCATCTGCATATTTAGGGTTTTCCCTGCCCGATTGATAAAATTTATCAAATCCTCCTGTACTTGTTCTGAAGAGAACAGAGACAGACATGCAATCCCGTCACTTGAAATCCTTTTTGCTAAAGTCTTGTCAACGACAAATATATTAACGTATTTTATGGCGTCGTTTATCTTTCTCTCTGTCGTCGTATCCGAATTATCCAACAAAGAAGTAATGAAAATTGAATCTTCCAAACGTGTACGCTCTGCATGTCTTAATTCTACATCTTCTGTTACTTCTATTTCCTCGAATATCCCTTTTTTGTCCGGTAATTTTTCTATAAATGTGAAATTTGAAACTTTAAATGTGCTCATGTGTTGATAGTTTTAAATGTAAAAAGGAGATAGGGGAATAATCCCCTATCTGATTAAATAGCTATTGGTGTAACTTGTCTTGTAAGTTCTGTTGCCCTGAAATTCAAGGTTACTAAAGTCTGAGGGTCATTAGCATTGACCTCGAAAGAATCATTGCTAAATTGTGCTCCTGTATAGGTCAAAGTCGTATCAGTCGGGGTTAAATCCGCCCTGTTGCTGAACATGATAGTAACGGTAAGCCCTTCAGGAATATCAGTTAATGACGGTCTCAACGTAGTTGCTATCCCGTTATAACTGTTTATTAACCTGTTCCATTCTCCTGATTGTATAACAAAAGAACCTGAATAGGCTTTGTTTATACCTTTTACGGAAATAGGAGTTTCAGAACTTATTGCGTAAATCTCATTTACCGACTTTTCTATACTTCCCGAAAAATTCTGCGCTGTGAACAATTGTATAATTGCTCCATTTCCTAAGTTTACCCAAACTTGGACGTCAGCACTTGATATTATTAGTCCCGATTGGTCTGCCATAATTTTAAGAAATTGAAGTTACAAAGAATGTTGTTACAAAGGCTTCACGCATTGCAGGGTTCGGTACTATACTTATAGTCACTTCCAAAGCTTCGGATTGTATGTAATTATCATCCTTAGCCTTGAAGTCGAAATCTATCGCCCCAGCTTGCCCAGCGTTTATTCTCGGAGTGATATATTGGGCTGTAAATTGTGATATAGCTGAACTCTTAAAAGCCTGTAATATCTGACCTGAAGAATCACAAGGGATATTCTGGTTGATATAATAGGTAAGGAACTGTTGGGCATCATCGCAAACTGCATTGCCGACAGCAACTCTTTCTATCTTGTTTAATGCCATAGTAGTGGCGTTGCATGTCGCCCCGTCGTTGTAATATAACCCCTCTATACCTAACCTGTTACGGGTAAATATATATCCTAATGGGGCTACCAGATTCGCGAGAGTGACGTCATATCCGTTTACGGGTGTACCAGTTTTTGGATTGCTGGATACAGAAGCCAAATCACTATCCGTAAAATATTCTTCCGTAGCTACAGAACCCAAAGCTACATTCCCGATAGATGCAGCTATACTCCGGCTCGCTCTTACTCCCAATACACGCCCTACAGAAGATAACCCGTTAGGAGAAGAACCGGTAACGCAATATGCTACACTTGGATAACTCATAGACGAGCAATCCATAAGTTTAGCTATCTCTGTTGCGCTGCTGAAAGTCCCCTGCTTGATATACGCTCCGTCAAATACGCCAACCATTCTGATGCCCAATTCAAACATGTTAGTCAAGAATGTCTGTATCTGATTGAGTGCTTCTTGGTCTGTCTCATTGTTCACTCCGTCACCATATTTAGGAGCAGGCAATGTCCCTTTAGACTGGCAGAACCCTATTGCACGGGGTCTGTTCTTATAACTTCCTGAGATAGTCTTGAATATTACCGGCTGTAATGCTGTATAGAAACTTGCAGTAGAGAAGTTTATGCTTCCCGTCGTTTGAACAAGGACAATCCATAGCTTAGTCCCTGTCGAAGCTGCACCGTAGAACTCGCTGATGTGTTGGTATAGCATAGTCTTCGCTCCGTTACCTTCCGCCCATTCTGAAGTTATCCCTAACCCTTCGGCTGCTGATAACGAAGTTATCATATAAGGGGTGTTCAACTCCAAGTCTTCAGGTAAATTAGATTCCGCACCTGCCACATCAACAACCAAACAAGAAATAGATTCGTCTACTTGGTTACTCCCAATAGACGTATCTTTTAATGAAATATGTATTCCTGTTGTTGCCATAATTATTCTTCTTTAGGTGGTCTACCTTTTGTTTTCTTTTCAGGGTTTTTCCGAGCCTCTTTTAATGCATTGAATTCGCTTTCAATAGAACTATCTATTTTAAGCGGTTCTTCCTTCTGTTTAGCGGGATTGTTAGGCTCTGGCGGGTTATATGATTCTAACACCTTTTTAAATTCCTCATTGCTCAGAGGAAGGTTATCCATCGTAATTTCCGCCCACAATAATTTATATTTCCTCCGTTCAAAGTAATCATGTGCTTGTCTTCTGGCATCTATTTCCCTTCCGAAAACTTTGCCGTTTTCACATGCATATACTTTTCCGCGAGATTTTACCAATGCGTATAGATACTGGAAAAAGCCTTCTTGATAATTAGTAAGTTCCATATTGTTTATTGTTTATTTTGTGTGTTGGTATTCAAGCAGGGGATTTTTCTCCCCTGCTTATTATTTATATTATGCATCTACTGTTGCTGGAGCTACGCCATAGATTCCTACTCCGTCTTTACGAGCTGCACCTGCTCCCATACGAGTATCCATAGACATTTCCCATGCCCAAAGGGTAGGTTCTTGTTTTACGAATACATTTGTACGACCTACACCGATAAGGAATTGAGAAGGCAAGAACCCGATAACGCAACCGTAAGCCTTAGCGTTAAGAGCAACCGGTGAATAATCAGCGTCTATCTTGTGACCTTCTGCTAAAGGTTCTCCATACAATTGTGGGTCAACCACTTTGTTTGTAGTAGTATCATATACACCACATATCGAGCGCTGTGTAATGTTCATGCCGTAAGCCATCATCTGCATTGGCCCGATATTTTCAGTCGGCAAGTTCAACGCATTTACAAAAGTATCGTTTGACTGCAATTGGTTAGCATAGATAGCGTCCATTACTACCTCTGGACGTTCAATGTCCAGATTGAAGTTAGCTTGGATAAACTTCATGCGGAGGCTTAACAAGTCAGCTACCGTGAAATCTTTGATATTTCCTGATGCAGCGGGATTAGCTGGGAACATGCCTGCTGAATTTACAGTAGCGGTACCGGTCATAGGAATAAAAGTACCTTCCTTAACAGCTTCTGCCAACTGTTGGATAATATAATTATGTTGAGCGTTAGATACTACTCTCAAAGCTTCAGCCATACCAATGCCTCTCTTGTCATATCTCAACAGATTATCATCGCCAGGCTGCCATGCAATGGCATTTAAAGAGAAAGCATAAGTAGGAATAGCGATTGGGTCGTCATCATACAAATACTCGGACACTTTTTCTTTAGGCACCAAAGTATCGAAATAAACTTTAGGAGTCATGTTTATTTCTGGGTGTATCGTACCGGCTGAATCTGAACTAATACGCGGGATTCTATCAGCGAATGTGTTAATAGGGAACAACATACGGTAATACATTGCCAGCCACTGTACGGCTACTAAATCAGGTGTTGTCAAGAAATCATAGGTATTGTCTCCGGCAGCCAAAATAGTATCCAATAGTTGCGGAGTAGCTTTTGGAGCTGTCCCTTCAAAACATAAATTCACTTGACCGAAAGAGCTCATAAAATCACGGTCGTTTTTCAAAATAGACGCCAATTCTTTGTAAGAATCCAGCAAGTCATGAACTGGGATAGGCTTGTGCTCATGAGCATATTTCAAGTCAGAGCCTAATGCCATCATACCCATCTTATTCTTCCCTTCCTGAGAAGAAAGATAAGAATGTAAAGTCTTGTATTCTGTCATAATTTTAGGTTGTTGTGTATTTTCTGTAAAAATTCTTGCTTCAGGGTTTGCCTGCAATCTTTCCGCTACTTTTTCAGGCAATTTCTTTTTCAAATCCTCAGACTCCAATTTTTCCTTTTCGTCTTTAGCCTTGGTGTCCTCTACTTCCTTCTTGTCCTCTTCTTCGTCTTCTTTAATGTCTTTGTCTTCTTCTTTTTCATCTTCATCATCATCTTCTAATTTCTTCTTTGAATTCAGACCTAACAAATCTTTCAAAGCCGAAAGGACTGTGTTTTTTGTTTCCTCAGCCTTAAGCTCTTCTTTTGGAGCTTCTGGTTCTTGGACTTCTTGAACTTCGGGCTTAGCCTCCAATTCTTCCTTTTTTTCTTTTTCTTCTTCCATATTATTTAATTCTTCAAAATTAGAACTTAAAGTAATAAATTCCTTTTTATCACAATATAATTTATATTCTACCGGAATATGCCCCAATTCATGTTTTACCGCATTGGCATTTGAAGGAATAGTAACTAAAGAGACTTCAAAAACATCAAAAGACTTTGTTTTTTTCTCTCCCCTCTCATTCTCTACTATTACTGCATTCCCGCCAATAGATACGGCTCTTATACAGCCTTCATTGTATAATTTCTCATACATCTTGCCTTTTTCGGTAGAAGCGAATACCAAAACCCCTGTCCATGCGTCATTTTCGAGTTTTATATCATCTATCCTGCCGATAGGCGGTTCCCATGACATATGCTGTTCTACAAGAACGGGATTTTTTAAATATCTGTCCCACTTTATAGACTTGTTCATTACCCTAAATCCTCTATCGTTTAGGGATTCATCCGATAATACTTGCCTTACCATTTTTATAATTTTCTATTAGTTCTTCGTTACCCTCTATTTTTATTTGCCGATAGTTCTCTTTCTTGTCATATTTCCCTAATACAATAGTATCGGCAAAAAATGTTTTGTTTTTGTCGGTATATACATAACCTTTTCTTGCTTTTAACTCTGTCATAATTAACAAATTATTGTCCAACCTTTATCTGTTGCCGACTGTTTTTGCTCTTCCGTCAATTTTGCATATACTTCCGAATTTAGGAATAATTTCTGTGTTGTCGGAACATTAGCCAATCCGTCAAGTATGCTTTGTATGGATTCATCACTTAATTGAGATGATTGTGCAAAAGACAAATTTTGTTTTATGCTTTCAGGTGTAAATCGGACTTCTATAAGAGAAGTACATCTATTAAATGGAATCTGTTGTTGGTTTGGTTCACATTCTGAAAAATCTAATTCCCCGACAATTGTTTGCAATGAAGATCTCCCATCAAATCCTAATGTTATCCGAGTAACCTTTACTTTAGGGGAAAATGTAATTTTCTTTATTTTATCAGGAATAATATCAGAAGCTAAAGAAAATAAACTACTACAATCTATAGCCCTTTCAGGAATGTTTATAAGGCTTACTTCTTCTAAAGATGAACATCCATAAAAAGTATTTGAAATATTCCCATTTGCATCTATACCTGAACAATCTACTATATTCCCTTCATTTATTTTAGTCAGAAAATAACAATTCCTAAAGCCCTGATTAAAGCTTCCCCATGAAGATGTATCTACATTTACCTCCCTTACACATACATTATTATTAAGATTTCTTATATTCCTATTATCCGGGTCGTATTTCATACTTAATAACCCATATAAGTAGTAATAAGTTTTCTTTGTAGGGAAATTCTCTGGCAAAAATAATACTTTGTCCGTCATGCTGGTGGGTATATTCCCAGAACCTTCCTCCTTATACTGGTCTGTTATCTGCCCGCTCGTGACAATCATATCTAACAAATCAGGGATATACTGCCCATAGCCGTACTTCCACATCATCTCTTCTATACCATAATGGGGATGTATAGGTGTGACGGGGTTTATCTGCTTGTCTATAAGCTGCACAGAGCCTGATTTGGCTTTTATATAGGTTATGTCTATGGTAGAATTGTCCACCATGACACATTCGAATTTCATACGCCAGCATTCGATATCTTCTTCCATGTCTTCCTTGTATCCCTGCTTGATAAAGTTATTCATGCCACGATACATAGGCAAAAAGTTGTTCCCTTGAAGTATATCCTTGAAAAATTCGGACGCCCTCTCCGTAAAAAGCTCTGTCCTAAGCTTATATGCGAGGTTCCGCCTCCATTGGTATATATCCGTCTCTCCTGATAGGGTATAATTTACCAGCCTGTCCATTACTACAATGTCTATATTGATGTTGTCCCTTATCAGACCGCCAATATAAACCATATTGTTAGGGGCTGAATCTACGGTTACTACAATAGCGGGCAATGTCGTGTTTACTACTGTCCTTCCGTCCGATACATTAGACGTCAATACGGGTATATGATTCTCTATGACAATATCCGTTTGCCTGAAAAAATCTATTAATTTTTTAGTCAATAACCCTATCATATGCCCTATTTTTCGCTAAAATATGAAGTTTTTTATTATCAATCAATTATTTATTGAAATTTTTGTTCCAAACCGCCAAAATCGCCCTATGTGCGAGCCTATAAGTCCTCGCTCCTACTCCCATGAATTGGCGGGCTGGTATTTGAGGGGGTTTCCTGTTTATTTTATAGGCAGGCTGAACCCATCTTTTAGGAGACTTTCCTCCTTCATTCTGCAATTGTGCGTACGGAACGCTGGTTTTTAACCCTGCCGTATACGGGACATTGGTTATTTTCTTGATAGAATTGTATAACCTCCCTGTACTCCTTAGCTTGGGATAAGGCAACTTTACACCGATAGGAGTATTGTGCACGTCATACATACGCTCTTTCCATTTCTGTGCCCCTCCGTCGTTAGTATATGCCTCTTTCTGGAAATTCTGCTTCGTTTCCTTGAGCATGCTTTCCGATATCGCCTTGGGCATTTCGTTCCTTACACAATTCCTAAGACTCTTGAGCTTGTTTATCATATCCTGCATCGTATCCGCCATCTTTCTTGCTTTTAGGGGTAAAAATGCTCTTTATCTTGTCTACTGTGTTGGTAATCCATGACTTGTTGGTGACTTTTTTGTCGATATCCCCTTCATCCAACCCCACTTTTTGAAGGAATTGTTCGGAAATCCGCAACCCTTGCTTGCTCAAAGTATCCGTAATCTGGATAAAATGCTTGACAGAGATACTCTTGTCGGGAATAATCACTACCTGATAATCCGTCAAATCCTTGTTCTTTATCAATCTCGCCAATTTCGGCATGGTCTGGGTATTCGTCACCCTTAAAATGTCCTTGTTGTCTTCGTCAAGGATATTCTTGTACAATTGCATGTGGATTTCCGCCAACTGCTCGGAATTCGTGTTCTTTTCGGTGTTCCCGATTAACGTACTTCCGGTGATAAGCTGCATAAGCTCGCTTCCCCACTTGTCCACCAACTCCTTGTGAGCCCTGAAAGCTTCGCTCGGAGCTTCCGTATTGACGGAATTTATCTCTACTTGGTATTTCCTCTCCTTATTCGTGGACAATTCGTTTACCTCAAAGGGAACTACCGGTGTGGCGGTAGGGTCATTTATCAATCTGGCGTATTCCGCTGCTATCTGCTGTGCTTCTTCGTTCTGCGCCTGATACCCTATCGTATAGCGAGGATAGGAATAACGCCCCGTCAGAATGCCCCAATTGCGATAAGAATTCACTATCTCGATTATAGCCCGTGTAATCTCCTGCATCAGACCTAATTTATAGTCTTCTTCAGGGGAAGCCTCGAAATAAAACATGTTGTCGTAATCGTCAAATTTAGCCACACTCTGGATATCAAAGGTCATATAACGTATCGCCCTGTTGAACATGTCTATATTCCGCATAGGAAAATCCGTTACAATGTCCTTCTCTATGTCTATCTGCTTGCCTGCTACCCCGCGAATCTTCGCGTTCAACGGAGCACGGCAAACAAGCTGCTTGAAAATGTTGGTCTGCGTAAAATATTTGGAGAATTTGTCGTCTATCCTGCTCATTTCCCCGTATTTCGCCAAAGCATAGAAGTTCTTTTGAGCAGGAACATATCTCTTGTCCAATAAGGACACCAAAAAAGGACTCGACTGTATAGCCCACGACTGCAAAACGCCATAGTAGTACAAATCACTGTAATTTATAGCCCTGTCTATCGCATCTCTCCAGTATTTCGCTGTATACGGAGTGTCATAATAGTTAATAAGATATTTTGACTTAACTACTCCAGTCCCTACAGACTTGGGAATGTAATAAGGGTCTATTTGGGGTGTATTCCAGATTGTCATATTAGCCTATATAATCATTTATGTTTGTTACTATTTTACCTATCGCGTTAGGCTCAGGCTTGTTAACCGCCCCAGTCATGCGGGATGTCCCAGACTTCATCCTGTGTATAGTAGACATCACACTGTTGTACTGGTTCGTGAAAACAGTACTCCACGCAAATGTAGAACCCATAAAGGCTGATGCCGTCAATACCCTTACCATAAAGAACAAATCAGGATGGACATCCTTCATTACCGGCAACATCTCCTCCAAATCGTATATATTCCCTATCTCGCCAGCCAAATAGCCTATAGCGGATACATAGGCGTCTTCCAATGCCGTCGGATTCATGCCTATTATCTCATCACATGTGTTAGGCTGTATCCATTGATATAAATCTTTTATCTCTATCATATTATAAGGACTTTAATTTCCCTCCTATCGCTATAAACATCTTCGTCTTCTTCTGGGCTGGATTAACTATCTTCAGATTCCTCCCCATTAACGAAACTCCTTTGGCCACCGCGTCCGGTATGTCGTCTTTCTTCAACGGACTCTCTTTCCTCGAAAACTCCAAAAACTGCTGCACCGTAATCTCTCCCATAGGAGTGTTCTTCATCTTGTCGTTGAACATTATCCCCCCATTCTTGAACAACGGGTCTAAAGTGGACTCAATGTTGTAAAACTTGTTACCGTGATTGCGCGTGTCCCACTCTATCGGACATATCCACCCCTTTTGCGCCTGAAAGTTAAGCAATGTTTTGTTGAAATCCAACGGAACTTGCTTTTTTTCAATGTATAAACGTGGCGTTATCGGACATTTTACGTATAAGCTATATATGCCTTCCAACATCTCGTATGTGCTCCCCTGTACTGCATATACGTCCACCAACCATATCTTGTCTTTCGTCAACCCCAACAATACACATGCCTTGTAATCGTTCTTTACACTCTCCTTTGCCGACGGGTCTACGTAGATTATATATCGTACAAACGATTCTTCTTCCGGCATTGTCCCCCACGGTATATGGTGGAATATCTCCCCCTCCATCTCATCGTAATACTCCCCGTCCAAAAACCTCCGCTTGTCTATCTTCGACAAACTCTTCATCGTCAACATATAACTCGAAGATACATTCTCCTTGTTGTCCTCTACACTGAAATGCTTCTTGTACAACATCGCCTGTATACTCGGGTCTAACTTCATCCCCGTATCGTAATCCTCCTGCAAAAAAAACCTCTTGTAACTCCAATGATTCTTACTGCACGGATTCAACGCATATAACATCTTGTTCTTTACCGGCAACTTCTGCGCTAACCGTGTTAATAACTTACTTACCGGCTGCCAACTTATCTCACTTATCTCATCCAAAAATATATGTCCCCATTCCGTACTTAATATCGAATCATATTTCGACTCACTGTCCGAACTCCCCCGCAAACTCCCGAACTTTATGTAGGAACCATTGTAGAATACCAAACTGTCGTCCTTGTTTACATAACGCGCAAACCTCTCTCCTCCTATCATCACCTTCTTGTAATCACCGTAACCCCAACGCCTCGCCATAGAATTCAATACCGCCGGTACTGTCTGCATCAACATTCCATTGTTCAACGACGTAAACGTATTCCGTATTATCAAACAATTAGCTCCGTATCTTATACATTGCGTCACAAACCACGCAAATATCAAAAATGTCTTCCCAGCCCTACTCGAACCGTAAAACAAATACTCTACATATCTGTCCTCATTCAACAAATTGTATAACTCTATCTGCTTATCGTTTAACCGCTCCGGCAATAGTATCATAGTCTATCTTTTCTATTATCTCTATATTCCCCATCTCTAAGCCTTGACCATCTTCTGTTTCTAATACCCGATGCTCCTTGATTATCGTCTTCTCCGTACGGTTGATACTGTCACTCGCTGCCTTGAATACATTAACGTACTTCATTATCACATCTAACTTCCCCTTTAACTTGCTTATCGTTGCCGGACTATCTGCTACTTCTATGTCCCCTAATATCTCTTCCAACTTCTCCCTCACCCCTATCATGTCTAAAAACGCTACCGTCTTCCCAAATGTCGCCCTGAACTCTTCCCGTACTTTGTCGTCTACTTCGTACTTCTTTATCTCGCCACGCTCTTCCATTCCCTGCCTGCGTAGCTCCCGCTCTTCTTTTCCCTTGATTATGTCTATCGCTGTTCCCATAGCCTTAGTTTTTACAAATATATACCTTTTAGTCGAATTTTCAAATTTATTAATAAAGCCCGACCCCCTACCCCTGTTTACCCCTGACTCAAAAACAAAACAAAGGAAGTAATAACCTCGCTCGGGGCTGTGCCCCTCGCTTCGGAGCTAACCAATGCAACACCTTATGTGATTCCGATTCCCAAAGAGATTTCACGCTTCCTTCCTGCATCATCTTTTTGCTTCATCCTCGTTTTGCTTTCTCTCGTCTGGCTTCCGGCTCCGTTATTCCTTCTCATCCATCAGTCGCCCCGCTCTCCTCTCTGTTTCATGTGAAACAAACCCGTTAACATTCCCGTATTGTTTTAACTTAATTCCAAATGAGATATTAACATTTTCACCTCTGTAACGTTTTGTTATTCACCGCATTAGCAAACAGAACTGCGCGCGCACACACACGCACGTTATGAATGTATCTCCTTTATGTATATATATACAATTCATATATAGTAATAATATATATAATATATAGTCTCTGCATGTAGTTATTCCCTTTCTTTTTTTCTAAAGAACCCACCAAGTTATGTTAATAATAAAAGGGGTAATATATCCCCCAAATGTGTGGGTACTAATGAAGGCAAAGGCGTAAAAAGGCGACTCGCCATAATGACAGCTCAATATGTAAACATAGTATTCGATATGTTAATATATAGTTAAAACACATGAGATATAGTACATTTTTCTGAGAAAAATGTTGTGTAATTTCAAGAAGTTTTATATATTTGTAATACAGAAAAGGAAATAAGAAAACTAATATTAACACTAAAAACATTATCAATATGGAAAGAATAAACGTAGAAGACGCGAGAATACGCGTAGAATTCCGTAAAAACGAGACGAACGAAGTAATAAAAAACGAATGGTTTAACGTCATGTCATTTGACAATTCGGACGGGTTTGAGTATGACATGGATGAATTACTTGAAGAAACCGGAGCGGATTATTACGAGATAGTAGAATTTGAAGACATTCCGGAGGAACTACAATTGCCGGATAGATTACCAGATGAAATCATAGACCTATGTAAATACTTTTATACGGAGGATGATGAATATTTCAAAGAAGCCTTTTTCTACTGGCTGGATAATTATCACTACAAATTATTAGGTTCTGACATATTATACTTAATAAATAGGGCTAAAGACGCTTATATGTGTTATTATGAAGACATACAAACATTTGTGGAAGAGATGTTCGATGCACAATACCCTGATTGTCCACCCGACATTAAACATTATATAGACTATTCTTTATTTCAAAGAGACCTGATGTATGATTTTTGGGAAATAGACGGACATATATTTCACCAATAAAAAATACAGCTATGAAGACAATAAAAGGCACTTATAGAGACAATAATTACTTTGAGTATGAAGTAAACGGTAAAAAGTATTGGGTACAAGGCGAGTTGTACTGGAATAAGGCAAAAAACAGACTGGAGCACACCCATATAGGAGTAAGAGGCGGAGAATATTTAATTTATTGGAACTTTTAAATAAAAACATTATGTATACCGTAGAGATAAGCATAGACCATTCAAATTTTCCTGATTATATGCACTTTACTTTATTAAAAGTAGAAAACGGGGAAAGGCTATATAAATATAGCTCTTATAAATTAGAAACAATTATTACTTATTGTGTTAGAAATGGAATAAATGTAAAAGAATTATCATTTGAAAATAAATTAGTGAAAAATGGAAGAGATAAATAACATAATATCGACAATTATATCAACAAAAGAAATAACCTATAGGCAAATTAATTATTTAATTAGCAAGAGTGAATCTCTTGGGATAGACGTTACAAAAGAGCTGGTTAACTATGATATAAAATTAAACGGGAAAGACGCGGAAAAGGAATTGAAATGGCTAAGAAAAGGAAATAATTTGCGTTTATGTGGATGGAGGGAAAAGAATGCAATTTCTAACGCGACGGCTAACGATATCATATTTAAAGGGCTACACGAATTTGGTGTAAGTATGTACGAACCATATTATTATATAAACGGAATAGCTTACACACATGGTGATACAATAAGTATTGTTGGATAAAAAAAAAGATTATGTTACAGAAAATAAGATTAAAAGAGCTAAACGATTTATACGGGACATTTAGATATAAAGGAGACATCTATAAAATAATCAGTACTTTAAAGGATGTTGATTTAATTGAAGGTACAGTTAACAGAGTCATAGCATGCAAGAATAAAGCATCTGGCAAATACAAAATAATAGATGTCGGGAAAAATGGAGATGAATTTGTTTTTGTAGAAACAAGCATAATACAAAAGAGCGGAGAAGATTCGGACTATTATGCGGACTTGACAGACATAAGACTAGCGCACATTAACCCTAAAAAGGTAGAATGTATGAAGGGGCACAAAATTAGATTAGATAAAGATTTTGAAAAAGAGTTGCTCAAGTTTGCTTTTTGTGAATATGAATTAAACATAGGTACTTATCATCCGTTTTTATTATCAAAAAAATGTTATTTCAACGATTTTTACGAAAAAGATGGACATACCTATACATGTTTCACGGCTGAAGACGGAAGAGGCGGAATGTACCCTTTTGAAATAAAGGACTATTTATACATGGGTCAAGACGTAATATTTAAATTTGAAATAATATGAACAATATAAATATTTTAACCGATTTTGAAGACATATTAACCCTCATTCCAGTCCCATCGGACGCGGATAAATATTATTTTATCTGTGAACTAAATACTACTATTAAAAGATTAACTGACAATTTGAGCATACGCCCTTATATATCATTAGTAATCAAAAATAAATCAGGGATAATTGAATACTTGTCCGCTAATTCAGGAGAGAAGACATATAATAACCAAGTAGACGAAATAAAAAAAGCAATAATAACATATAAAAAACTAAACGACTTAAAAGATGATAGGAATAATTAATATAGAATTGCTTTATAGGCAAATAGCGTCCTACTTCATTTTTAATTACTTCAATATGGAAGTAGGAACCGACGAAGTATGTATATTGAATGATGAAATAATAATCCTTGACAAATTGTGTAATTTTTATTCAGAAATTACGATTAATAATGGAATAGCTATAGATATTAAAGGCTACATAAAAACGTGGGAATTCTCTCCAAAATATGTAGGAGATGAAAAAGAGGCAAAGGATATTGCATTAAAAATGATAAATGATTTTATCAATATAAAAGACGGGTACAACATTTATTCAAAAGGATATTACTATGACAACTAAAAAAGACAAATTAAACGCTATTTGCGGGCTTATATTATTTCTGCTAATTTTAATTGGCGGAATGCTGGATACGCAAATACTGGAAGAACAAAAAACAAAAGAAATTACTAATTACCCTGACACTGTAGAGGTATTTTTAAATGATAGTATAGTCATATTTAATTAAATGGCCATGGACATAAATAAACAAATAAAAAACAACGTAGCGACTGTACAGACAGTGAACTACTACAAAGACATAAAGAAATTAGCCCTTAATTCAAACAATTTAGAGCGTTTTTGCCAAATTTTAGGAGAATCAAAGGGGCGGGCGTTCGTAGAAAACATTTTGCAAGCTTCGTACAATTCTAAGTTGAAATTCTGCAACCCGAACAGCGTAATTTTATGCGGGTTAGCTATTGCAACTACTGGATTATCATTGGTTCCCGCTCTTGGGCAATCGTGTATCGTCCCTTACAAGGACAACGCACAAGCACAAATAATGTATCGTGGATTCATTGAATTAGCTAATAGGGCGCAAAAATTAGAGCGTATAAATGTCTCAGAGGTTCGCGAGGGTGATATTGAAGGTATAGACCCGTTTAAAGGAGAAATAATATTGAAAACATATGATTATAACGGCTATATAGAGCGAAAAAAACGGGCTTATATCGGTAATATTGCCTATATAAAATATCTTTCAGGCGGTGAATATTTTAAATATATGACAGTCGAGGAGATAAAGGCACACGCGCAAAAATACTCGCAATCTTATAGGAATAAAACGGGGTTATGGGTGACAGATTTTGAGATGATGGCAAATAAAACGGTTGCGAAAAGCCTTTTAAATTTATACGGGCCGAAAACGGAGAGCATGGAAAACGCAATTAAATATGATTTTTCGACACCCACGAACGAGAATTTAACAGATTTAGAATATTTAGACGGGACAAATGAATAAAGAAAAAGGGCTAAATTTTTCGATGAAATGGACGAATTCGAGGGTTTTCCCTCCTTCACATGAAAGAATAAAAATTATTCTAGAAAGTGGAGATGTTAAAATAGGGGTGTTCCATCCGGAAAGTATACCATTTGTTTTCGGAGTAGACGGAAATGTATATTATTATTCAACTGTAAAATTTTGGCAATATGATAGATAGGAAAGTGTTTAGAAATTACGAAGAGTGGCACAATTACCGGAAAAGCTATTATTTTATTGGAGGTCATGATATAGCGGTAATAACTGGTCATGATGAATACAAAACGCCTTTGGACTGGTATAATGACTACCAAAGGGGGCAAGCTATGGAAAATGAAATTAATTATAATACCCAAAGGGGGCAAGCTATGGAAAACGCTATAGCTACTCTTTTTGAAACAGAGTCTACAGAAAGGGTAATAAAAGAAAGCGCGAAATACTTCGTTTTAAGCAACGATAATTACCCCGCCTATATAATTGCTTCACCGGATAGGGAATTGTTTAAATTCCGAAGGAAAAACCGTATTGTCGTTGAAATAAAGGACACATTACGTACTGTAGATTTAAACGACCCCGAAACTTTTCCTAATTCGTGGTATATGCAATTAGTTTGGAATATGGGTGTAGGGGAATATGACGCGGGAATGTTAGTAGTATATGATGGACAAAAGCAACTGAAATGGAGAATGTTCGATTTTGACAAAGATTTATTCGAGTATCTTTTAAATGGGGCTAAAGAATTCACAGAAAATCACATACTTAAAGGGGTTCCACCAGCTCCAATTAACAAAGAGGATATTTTTAATATTACAAATACCTCTGAAAAAATATCTTTGAATATTTCTCCTGAATACATGGAATTAGTCAATAGCTATAACGAGATAAAAAATAAAATAAAAATACTGGAGAAGGAGAAAGAAGATTTAGAAAACAAAATAGCGTTACTTTTCAACAATTGCAACGAATTAGTATGCGAAGGCGTAAGAGTGGCTACAATTAAGGACTATACACGTAGCACAATAGACACTGAGAAGCTAAAAACTGAATTTCCGTTGATATATGAATCAGTAAAAAAAGAATCAAAAGGGAAAACACTTAAAATTTTAAAATTATGATACTAACAAAAATAATTATTTATTTAGTCGTTTTAATATTATTATATTTCGCTGTTCTATTTTTAGGTATATATATAGTCCCATATATAGGTGTAGAGTTTTGCAAGAAATTTTATAGGTTATTTCCGGCAACATCAATATTAATATTTGGATTTTCTATGGCAAACAATGAAAACAACATACGGAAATTAGAAAAATTAAAAAAGATAGATAAAGAGGTAACTAAATATGATTTGGCAAAAAAAAGGCTTAAAAGAATAAAGAAATTAAAAAAATAATCGTATATTTGTGGTGTTGACTGCTACCAACAAAGAAGATATTCACGGTATATTACCGTAAAGAGGTTTGTTTTAGGGTAGCAGCTAAAATGAACCTCTTTTTTTATATTATCTACATCATGGAACCTAAAAAATCATTTGTTTTTTATTTGTCGTGGAGAAGTGCAATAAATTTGCTAAATGATTCACAAAAAGCAGAGCTACTAAATGCTATTTTTGATTATGTCTCTGGAGAACCCGTTTTTATAAACGATGGAGGTGTAAATATTTGCTTTGAGTTCATAAAGTCAGACATAGAGCGAGACTTAGAAAAGTGGGAAAATGTAAAAAATAAAAGGAGCGAAGCAGGGAAAAAAGGAGGTAGACCCCCTAAAGAAAATGAATCTGAAAAGCAAACGAAAGCAAAAAAAGCAAATGCTTTTTC
>ULVT01009274.1_pt1 | contig 30324 bp, 28 predicted proteins | sample 1959701 | NCBI WGS metagenome assembly ULVT01 (sample SAMEA4835793, study PRJEB28245) | human gut metagenome | biome: gut microbiome; material: fecal sample | place: Denmark | collected 2008
TCGCACCGGAGGTTTCACCGCCGGCGGATATCAGGCGCGTCGGCGGGCATACTGAGAATATTTCGGTGGCGATGGACGACAGCAGTGATTCCATCGCGGCTGAAACGCCTTTGTCAGACGTATCGACATCCGCAGCGTCGGCACTGCCGGAGCTATAATAGAGAATATCGCTGCCGAGCGAATCTATATATATTTGCGCAAGCTCTTTTGCGCGCCCGGCGCCGCGCTGTGCGTCGTCGGCACTGACCATGACCGCGCGTCCGCCATCGGCTTTCCAGCGGGCAACCTGACGGCGTGTCATATCAGAACAGCTTCCGGCAAGCATCAGCCGTCCGCGGTCAGATGTACCGGCACAGTCGACGGAGGGCTCTGCATGCCCGTACCCGAGTGACGAGGATATGTCTCCGAGCAGACCGGAACCGCCGGACAAAAACGGCAGCGTACCGAAAAGTCTGGCGATGATCTCGCCGTGCTGCGGTTCATAATAGTCGGGTATTAAATAAAAATGGGCATTGGAGCGTTCAAGCCGTTTTATCTTGTCATTCAGCCGCGCAGGTTCCGCGTACTCGGCGGCGGTAATGATATAACTGGGATACTTTGACTGCGCGCCCATAAGCTCGGCTATTTTACTGCTCCACATGGGATTGAGCGGGTGAGCGCGCATATGGCTTTCCGTAAGGGGGACGCCGTTGACAAAAAGCTCGCCGGCGCGCACACTTCTTCCGTTAGACAGCAGGGAAGGGCAGAGCAGACTGAAGCTGAGCCCGCCGCGTTCAAGAATGGCATCGCAAACGGGGCCTATGTTTCCGCGCGGAGTAGAGTCGAAGGTCGAGCAGTATTTGAAGTATATTCCCTCCGCGCCGCGTTCGAGCAGCCAGTTCACGGCCGCGAGCGACTCGGCCACAGCAAGCTCCGGAGCTATGGAACGGCTTTTCAGCGCAACGACGACCGCGTCATAGCCGTCCGTCACGGCGGCTTCCACGTGTGGCCATATCAGCATGAGCGTTTTCATGCCCCCGACTGCAAGAAATGAAGCTGCGTCACCGGCTCCGGTGAAATCATCGGCAATACAACCTATTTTGAATGCACTCATTTTGACCTCCATAAGGAAAGCGCAGATAAGAAGCACGCTTTATTTGTTGTACAATTCTACAATTTAACTTAGATTAAAACGGAAAGGATGAAAAGTCAACATGCTGATAGCAGTTTCGGAATGTTGCCTATTTTCTGTTGGACAAATATGTGGAAAGTGCCAAAAAGCTTGCGCGTAACAGAAATTAACTTGACTTTTTGAAAATCATGAGTAATATGAAAATCAAGATTTGTTCAACAAACCAACAGCTTGACTAAATTTAACTATTCGGAGGGAAACATGAAATACGTAAGATTCAGCCGCAATGGCGAGTCACGCTATGGCATTCTCGACGGAAATAAGATTGCCGTACTCAATGGCGACCTTTTCGGAGAGCATGAGGAAAGCGGAGAGGTCGTCGACCTTGACGCGGTGAAGCTGCTTGCGCCCTGCCTTCCCAGCAAGATCATGTGCGCGGGTACGAATTATATGTCCCATATTATCGAGTGCCGCGAAAAGATGAATTTGGATGTCAGCATCCCGGAGCATCCGCTCATTTTCAGCAAAGGCCCCAATACTATAGCCGACCCCGAACAGGGCGTCATTTACCCGACCGGCGTCAACAGAGTCGATTTTGAGGGTGAGTTGGGCGTTGTTATCGGCAAGAGATGCAAAAAGGCAACTCGCGAGAACGCAATGGATTATGTCCTTGGCTATACCTGCGTCAACGATGTATCTGCGCGTGACATGCAGTGGAGCGACGGCCAGTGGACCCGCGGCAAGGGGCTTGACACTTTCTGCCCCATGGGTCCGATAATCACTGACGAGATAGACGCTTTCAACAGCCGCGTTATCACCAGAGTCAACGGCGAGGTGCTTCAGGACGGCAACAGCAACGACCTGATTTTTGACATTCCAGCACTCATAGAGTATATTTCCGAGTGGATAACCCTCGAAGCCGGAGATGTTATCGCCACCGGCACTCCCGCTGGAGTAGCACCCGTAAAGGTCGGCGACGTTATCGAGATAGAGATCCCCGGCATAGGCATTCTTTGCAACACCATGATCTGAGCTTTAATTCCTCTTCGCGTTGGTAAATTGACATAAATTTTGCGTTAGGTTTTTGTCGACAACGCAGAAAAGAGAAAAATGTCTTTATTTTTGCAAGTCAACCTGTTACTGTACAGACAAGGTTGAATTGTCCAACAATTTAAAAAATATAAGAGGCGATTCACAAAACACACCATAAAGAAAAAAGGAGAAAAAACATGAAAAAAGTTATTGCACTCGTGCTTGCACTGACAATGGTCTTTGCACTGTGCGCCTGCGGCAAGACCGCGAGCGATACGCCCGCAGCCGACAGCAGTGGCCCCGCTCCCGCATCAGAACCCATCAAGGTTCGTATCGCGTCTCAGTTCGGCGATGAGCACCCCCAGAGCGTTGCTATTGCGAAGTTCAAGGAACTGCTTGAGGAACGCAGCAACGGAGCTTTCGCCGTTGAGCTTTACACCAACAACCAACTCGGCGCAGCCGAGGTCTGGCAGGACATGATGCTTGAAGGCTCCATCGAGATGAGCTTTCCCGGCGGCAACATCGCTTCCTACTATGGTCTGACCAGTGTCACCGAATGCCCCTTCCTGTTCACCTCTTGGGATGAGGCACGCTACATCTTCACTGAAACCGATATCTGCGATGAGATAAACGCAGCTATGCCCGAAGCGATCGGCGTGCGCAGCATCGGCTCTCTGCCTATCGGCTTCCGCGTTACCACCAGCAACAAGGAAATAAAGAGTGCGGCCGATTACAACGGTCTTCGCATCAGAGTTCCCAATATTGACTACTGCGTGTGGGAATTTGAAGCTCTTAAGTCATCAATTATTGCAATGAATTTTGCAGAGCTGTTCACTGCTCTTGAGCAGGGCAGTGTTGACGCTCAGGAAAACCCCTACTCAGCTATTGAGGCAAATTCACTCTATGAGGTACAGAAGTATCTTTTCGACTCCAAGCATATGTTTACTGCGCACTTCTGGTATGTCAACGAGGCTTGGTGGCAGGCACTGACCGAGGAACAACGCACCATGGTTCAGGAGTGCGTCGATGAGGCGTGCGAGTACGGCTGGGATCTCGCTATCAGTGAGGAAGAGAGTACGATTAAGGCTCTTGAGGACGCAGGTATGCAGATAACCTATCCCACCGACGAGCAGCGTGCGGAGCTTAAGCAGATAGTCAGCGATTACGTCTGGCCGAAGTTCTTTAAGGCATATGAAGGCAGCGAGGAATATGTCAACATGATCCAGGCAGCGCTGGAGGCAAGATAAAAACCGTTATCCCGGAGCTGTTCTTATGAACCGCTCCGGGATTTTTCTAAATTTATACCGCGCCGCAGCGGGGAATTGGAGGATCCTGATGGAGAATAAAAGTACATCGCGGCTCAGCTTCAAAAAAGTATTGAGTCCGCTTGCCATCGTTCTTATGGCAATGATCGTCATAATGACATTTATAAACGCGCTTCTCAGATACACCGTCGGCAAAAATGTACTCAGCTTTGAGGAGTATTCACGTTTTTGCTTTGTATGGATATGTTATATAGGCATTGTTATTGCCTATGAGGATAAGCGCCATATTTGCGTTGATATTATTTATAGCCATCTCAAGGGCGTAAGCAGGAAAGTGGTTGACGCGGTGAACCACGTGCTTGTTATCGCGGTCAGCAGCGTAGTATTCTATGCCGGCGTGCTTTATTTCCGCAGAGCCGTCACCAATCATTCCGCCGCCACAAACACGAATATGGGCGTCGTCGTGATCGGACTTCCGCTCATGGCGCTGTGCCTTATCGCCATAGAGCTTATGGATATGTATAAGCAGTATATAAAGAAGGAGGGGAATGTCAAATGACCACGTTTATAGTTTTTCTTGTGGCGCTGTTTGCGTTTATGCTCATCGGTCTGCCCCTCGCGTTCGTGCTTATAATCTGTGCGATATTCATGATGCTCTCGCTCAACCAGTCTGACGTCATGGTCATAGCGCAGAATATGGTTAGCGGAACAAACAGCTTTGCGCTGATGGCAATACCGTTTTTCATGCTTGCGGGCGAGATAATGGACAGAGGCGGACTTTCTCTGCGTATTGTTAAGTTTGCAAAGCTGATAGTCGGCCGCATCAGAGGCGGACTCGGCTATACCGCAATTCTTGCGACCATTGTTTTCTCCGGACTTTCCGGCTCCGCAGTCGCCGATGCCGCGGCGCTCGGCGCGATACTCATTCCTCTTATGATAAAAAGCGGCTATAAAAAGAGCCGTTCCGTTGCGTTCATTGCGGCGGGTGCTATCGTCGCCCCGATGATACCGCCAAGCATCCCGATGATAGTCATGGGAACGTCAACCGGGCTTTCCATAACCAAGCTCTTTATGTCAGGTTTGGTTCCCGGAATCATCGTCTGCCTCGGCCTCATGGTTGCGTGGTTCTTCGTTGTGCGCGCCGACAACTATGATGACAGAGAAACTTTTACTTGGAAGGAAGCCAAAGCAATCATGCTGGATTCTTTTCCCGCACTTCTCATGCCTATATTCATCGTCGGCGGAATTCGCTTTGGTATCTTTACTCCGACAGAAGCAGGAGCCTTTGCAGTTGTTTATGCACTTATAATCTGCACCTTTTATTATAAGGAGTTTTCGTTCAAGGACATCGGCTCAGTGCTTGTTTCCTCGGCGGCAAGCACAGCAACTATAATGTTTATTGTTGCCGGCGCCACAGCCGCAAGTATATATTTTACTCTTGCCCAGATACCTGCTGCCATGGCAAATCTTCTCGGCGGGCTTATCGAGCACCCGACGCTCCTGATGCTTCTTATAAATATATTTCTGCTTTGCATGGGTATGATAATGGACTGCACGCCGAACATACTCATATTCGCGCCTGTGCTTTTCCCGATCATCAAGAAAGCGGGCATAGATCCCTATTACTTTGCCTGCCTCATGAATTTCAATCTCTGCATCGGTCTCATTACACCGCCTGTCGGAGTTGTGCTTTATGTCGCAATGGATGCAAGTAAGGATGGAGAAAAGCTGTCGGTCGGCCCGGTGGTCAAACACCTGCTGCCGTTCCTTGTGGTCGAGTTCGGGCTGCTGTTCCTGATGATATTTGTCCCGCAGCTTATAACCGTGCCGCTGAAATGGCTCACCTGATACAGTTAAGAGGTAAAAACGTTGAAAATAACAAAAGTTGAAACTATTGCGCTCACTTATCCGACAAGCAAGCCTTTCTATAATGCGCTCGGAAAATCTACTCAGCGCAGCTGCCTTGTTGTCCGTGTATATACAGATGCCGGCATCGTAGGCATTGGCGAGGCTGCTCCCTACGGCGGTCCGATGATAAGCACAGCCACGGTCATAGAGCATGAGCTTGCGCCCAAGCTCATAGGTATGGATCCCATGGACGTCGAATACATATGGCATAAGCTGTTTTTCGACGGCTTCCAGCATTCGCGCGGGGGAATATTCGTCTGCGCGCTGAGCGGCATAGATATTGCCCTGTGGGATATCATCGGCAAGGCGCTCAAGCAGCCAATATACAGGCTGCTCGGCGGCTTCAGAAAAAGTGTTAAGGTATATGCGAGCGGCGGGTTCTACGCTCTCGACAAGGATAAGGTCGCTGTTGCCGCAGAGCTGAAGTCATACGTTGAACAGGGCTTTGACACGGTGAAAATGAAGGTTGGCAGAACCTACACTCCGTTGACCCCGCGCGAGATCGCTCCCGCAGCGGACGAGTGTACGCTGAGCTTTGACCGTGATATTGAACGGGTCCGAGCCGCACGCGAGGCGGTCGGTGACAGCGTTAATCTCATGGTCGACGCAAACGCCGCATGGAGTTTCTCCGACGCATTGCGTGCAGGCAAAATTTTCGACGATCTGAACATTTATCTCTTTGAAGAGCCGCTGCGTACGGACGACTATGCTGGGAGCGCAGAGCTTGCAAATCGCCTGAATACCCGCATTGCCGGCTATGAAACCGAGGTGCTGCTCACAAACTTTGCACGTTTGATTGAGGGACGCTGCGTTGACGTTGTTCAGCCCGATATTTCGTGGGCTGGCGGCTTTACCGAGTGCAGAAAGATCGCTGCCGTCGCCGAGGCGCACTGCATGGAAACGGCACCGCACGCATTCTCTTCCGGCATACTGCTTGCCGCGTCGCTGCACTTCTCCGCGGGACTTTCAAACGGAGCAATGGTAGAGCTGGACATGACCGAAAACGGTCTGCGTGCCGGACTGCTCAAGGAACCGTTTAAAGCCGTGAACGGATATGTGGAGCTTGACGACACAAAGTACGGTCTTGGTATAGAGCTTGACGAGAGCGTTATAGAAAAATACAGAGTGGAGCTGTAAATATGACCATATCACAGTCTTTAGCGGAATTTATTCTCTCTGTTGACCCGGAAAAAATGCCCGTTCAGGCAGTAAACGCCGCAAAGACGCATTTTATTGACGGCATGTCATGTATGTTCTTCGGCGTAAACAGTGCCTCCGTGAAGCTTGCCCTAAAGTATGACAGGGCAAGCGGCGCGGCGGGGGATTGCCTTTTCCCCGATGAGGACGGGTACAAAACAAGCGCGGAGTCCTGCGCCATGCTCTGCGCGATGGCGGCGCACAGCAACGACTTTGACGACATGAGCATCTCGCTTAACGGTCATCCGAGCGCGTTGCTCGTTCCGGTCGTCTATGCCGCGGCGCAAAAATATAAGTGTACGGGCGCAGAGATGCTTGCCGCATATATTGCCGGCGTTGAGGCGGACGCTATACTCGGCAAAATTTTTGCCGATGGCGGACATTATAAGGGTTGGAATACTACGTGCCTTATAGGCATTTTCGGCGCCGTTGCCGCTGCGGGTCGTATTATGAAGCTTGACCGCGGGCAGCTTGCGAACGCGCTTGGAATTGCCGCAAACGAGGCCTCTGGTGTCAAGGCAAACTATGGGACGCTGTCGAAGGATCTGGCAATAGGCAGCGCCGCACGCAAAGCAATGATGGCGGCGGAGTGCGCCAGGCTCGGCATGGATTCAAGCGCGGATGCGTTTGAAGGCGAGTTCGGATTATTAAGCTCTCTCGGCAGAGTTGACGCGGAGAAAGCTAAAGAAATCATCGGCAGCCATGAGAGCGATTTTGTATCTCCCGGACTTGTGATGAAGCCGTATCCGAGCTGCCGCGGCAATCACAGCGGAATTGAAGCTGCAACGGAGCTGTCGGCACAGTTCGGCATCGGCACAGACGATGTGGACAGGGTCGTATGCTATGTGGATCAGGCCGCACATGATACCGATCGCTATGAACACCCGAAAACGCCGGAGCAGGCAAAGTTCTCTCTTGCGTTCTGCATCGGCAAGGTAATGACCGGCGGGCGAGTCACTATGCACGACTTTATCGGAGAGGAAATCGCCGATAAGGCGGCGCTGGCATTCGTAGACAAGGTAAAAATAGAATGCCGTCCGGAGCTTTTTACGGAGAGTCGGTTTGGCACGGAGGTGCGCATTGAACTGAAGGACGGCAGGACCTTGAGCAGAAAGGTATGCTTCCCGAAGGGCGACCCGCAAAATCCGATGAGCACAGCGGAAATACAGCAGAAACTGCGCGGCTGCCTTGAAGCCGCACTTGGTACATACCGCGCAAACGCTGCCGTTGAGGTTCTGGAGCGTTTTGACACGCTTGCGGACATAGAGGATCTTATCGTAGTTTTGAAATAAGACAGGAGATAATATGAACAAGAGCTTTAAGGACTTAATGCAGCCCGGCAAGAAGAATATCGGCACGATTCTTCAGGTTCCGAGCGAGGAGCTTGCGGAAATGCTCGGTCACGCCGGACTCGAACTTATAATTCTGGACATGGAGCATTGCCCTATGACCCCGCCCAAAATTGTTTCAATGGTCAGAGCCTGTGAGTCCGTCGGTGCGCTGCCGTTCGTGCGCGTACCCGATGTGACCGATGAGGACGCGATAAAGAAATCGCTTGACGCCGGCGCCTGCGGAATACTGGTTCCGAACATAGAAAACGCGGATCAAGCGCGTAAGGCCGTTGAATACGGCAAGTTTGCACCGGTCGGCAAACGCGGCGCCTGTCCGTTCGTCCGCGCAAACTGGTTCGGCGGCGAGGACTGCGGAGCATATTATGAGAAAGCAAACCGCGAAACTACTCTAATGCTCCTTGTTGAGGGGCCGGAGGGCGTGAAAAACTTGCCGGAGATAGTAAAAGTCGATGGCATCGATGTGATCCAGATAGGCGCGGTCGACCTCTCGGTAGCACTCGGTATACCCGGCCAGACCCGGCACCCGAAGGTGATAGAAGCGATCCGTCGCGCGGGTGCGCTGTGCGCCGAAAACGGAAAGATACTGAACTATTTCATAGACAATGCCGAGGACGCTGAGGCAGCCAAGGATTGGCCCGGAATAGGCGTGTTCCTGCTGCCCATTCCGGAGCAGGTGATACACGCGCATTATGCAAAGCTTGTAAAGGAAGTAAAACCCTTCTGCTGATATACAATAACGTTCAAATGTCGGCTTGATTTGCATTGAAAAATCGGAATGTCTGTGCTACAATAGAACAAATATACAGGAAACACAGATATTTAATGAAACCGGAGAAAGATCTATGTTGATGAAGGTGGAACGAGTCACTGCAGACGTTATTGTTGCAGAGCAGCTAAAAAAATGGATAATCGAAAAAAATCTCCAGCCGGGGGACAGACTCCCCACGGAGCAGGTACTCAGTGAAGAGCTTGGCGTCGCGCGGCACACCCTGCGCGAGGGCATCAAGCGGTTGTCGCAGCTTGGGATTGTGAGCAGCAAAACAGGCTCTGGTCTGTATATCTGCGACGTTAGCTTCGAGAACATGGCGGAGTACATGCAGTTTCTCAAGCAATGGGGATATATTTCGCTGCCGGATATATACAGTGTGCGTGAAATGCTTGAATGCAGCATAGTGTCGGAAGCGGCGCAGCATATAGACGATTCGCATATGCAGATAATGTACGATGTGATAAGCAATATGCGCGAATGCATCGACAATGGCGACTTTGACGGTTATGTTCAGCAGGATATCATTTTTCACATGAATCTTGCCGAGTCCACCGGGAACCATCTTTTGAGCGGTATTATCTCTGCACTGCGGCAGGTGTTCAAAGAGCATATGAGCCAGCTCGACCGCAAAACCGCGATAACCAGCTTCAAGCAGCATAGCTGCATTGCGGAGGCTGTGCGCAGCGGCGATTCGGAACTTGCGGAGAAACTCATGCATGAGCATATCTCCGGAACAAAGGGCTCTTACGTTTCGTGACGATCTTACTGAATGAAACCCGCTTTTCGTACGTTTTTACCGAAAAGCGGGTTTTTCTTCCTGCTTTCTGGAGCCTTGAGAGCCTGAGCCTTTTTGAGGGACGCTTCACCGTATGGGATCCAAAACTCCAAGAATTCAAAACTAATATTTTAACTCAAGCCTACCGCTTGAACACGACTTTTTCGTAAGATTTACCCAAACAGGCTTTTTCGCTATGTCCTCAAAATTGGCTGACCCTGCCATCATGGTCAGCCAATTTTGATGACACTGCGTCAAATGCAGTGTCATCAAGGCTTTCCGGGCTTTTTCAGCTCGGAAATTTTTTTATTTTTCCATTGATGACAAACGCCGTTTTTACGCAGCGTTGCGGACTTGAACCGCGGCAGAGCCATTTTATACACAGCTTGAAGTGTGATAAGCACACTTGTCGTATGAAAACACTGCTATTCTCAAAAAATAAATATCACAAGAATTTAAGCGCAGGGGCGTTGGTTTCGCAGAATCAACGCTCCGGCGCTTTTGCCATAGCCGGAGGTAAGTTAATGAGCAAGTAATTTGGATAGACAACAGAGTATTGAATCGGTCAGGCCGGAACTTTTGAGAAATCAAAGGTTCCGGCCTTTTTGCGTTCTAAAGGGGGTATCGAAGTGAAGAATTACGAAATCAAACAGGCATTCAAGAACCTGCCGGATGCTGGGCTGCCAGATAACGATACGGTGATGTGCCGCGAATACGAGCAGTGCGAAGGGTGCAATTATCCAGCGCACGGTTTTATCTGCTGGCACGGCGACGGAAAATGTCTGAGAACTGAAATGAGGGAGGCGAAAATATGATAATACATGCTGTACTCGGCAATCCAAACCACCCGGAATACGGTGTTGCAACCATTCCGTTCCCCATCCCACATGACCAGTACGCACACTGCATAGAGCTGCTGGAGGCATTGGAAATTGGCGATGCAGTCAAAGCTGACTGTCAGGTGCAGGAGATCAATAGCTTTTACTCTGCACTCAAACGCACAGAGATGCTTCCGGTTAATGTGGAGGAGCTCAACTATCTTGCCAAGCGGCTGGATAGTTTCGATGTCGGAGAAGCTGCTCAGTTTCAGGCAATGGCACACAAGCTGGAGCTTTCCGAGCTGAAGGATCTTATCAATCTGACCTTCTGTTGTCAGGAGACCACAGTCATTACGGATTTTTCTGACCTCGCCGCTGTTGGCCGTGACCACTACATGAACCTGCGCGGAGGCTGTGCAACTGTTGCTGAGTTGGAGGTGTTGGACGGTGAGGGAACGGCAAGACAGCTCATTGAGGGCAGCAGCGGCACAGTCACGCCCTACGGTGTGGTCTACGACAATGGCATGAAGCTGGAGCAAGTATATGACGGTCAATTCTTCCCCTGTTATTACTATGAGCCGCGTGCCACTATGGTTGCGGCGACTCCCAAATCCGATCCGGAGAATACCGAGCACATCACATGGCTATATCTCCCGATGGCGCAGGAGGAAATTGACCGTGTTCTCCAGCGGTCGGGAATCGCGGATTCTGCGGATGCCCGGCTCCGGCTGGAACACAGTCAACTGCCAGATGAAGTGAATGTGCTGCTGGATATGGAACATGAGAGCCTTGCGGATCTCAACGCACTGGCACAGGCAACAGGTACGCTTTCCACGGACAACATCAAGAAACTGGGCGCTGCTGTAACTCTGGCGAAGCCTCAGAATGCGGAGCAGGCCAAAAATCTCGTGGAGAATCTTGACCTGTTTGACTTTGCTCCCGGCGCACATTCCCCGGCAGAGTATGGAAAGTATATGATCCAGCAGTCTGGTCATTACGAGTTCGACGAGAATACGAGCAGCCCGCATTCATCTTAACGCAGTACGGCTTGCAGGATGAGACATTCGGGATAATCTACATTCCAAAGCTTGAAGTAACTCTGCCGCTGTACCTCGGCGCGAATGATGAGAACATGGCAAACGGCGCGGCAGTACTTGGTCAGACGAGCGTCCCCACCGGGGGCGTCAATACCAACTCCGTGATCGCAGGACATCGCGGCTGGAACGGATATCCGTATTTTCTGAATCTCGATGAGCTTCAGATTGGCGACCTTGTGTACATAGATAATGTATGGACGCTGATGAAGTACGAGGTAACAGATATACAGGTTATTTCCCCGGACGATGTTGACGCAATAAAGATACAGGAGGGACGCGACCTTGTGACGCTCCTGACCTGCCATCCACCGAACACCGGCGGGAGGCAGAGACTTCTTGTATTTTGCGAGAGGGTAAGTGAATAGACTAAGAGCCGGGTTTCTGCCCGGCTCAGATTATATGGAGGTTTAATATGACAGTAGATATAGACCTGTGGGTAACGGCGACGATCCTCAGAGAGCTGCGGAACAACGGGCTGATCACGCAGAAGGAAGCAGAAAAGATTCTTTCCCGCGTTGCCAAACAGACCGGCGCAACGCTTATTATTTCCGTTTAGCCAATCACAAATCAAGGGATTCTTCATTCAGCAGGAACTCATAAAGACCCAAGTGCAGAATACCGTCATTGTCTGTCCAAGGTTTCATTGAGGTTTTGCTGATAATGATTTTTTTGAAAAAGTCCTTTGCATTTTTAAGCGGTCTGAGCTCAGTATCCATTTTGGCAGGGTCGCTGACATTGAGCGCAGATTGAATGTAATACTTCTTAGAACCTCTTGCGGCAATGAAATCGATCTCGCATTGCTTCTTTGAGACTTTTCCGTCGGCACGGGCAGATATCTCTACAACCCCCACATCAACAGAGTAATCCCTGCAAAGAAGTTCGTTGTAGATGATGTTCTCCATGATGTGAGTTTCTTCCTGCTGCCTGAAGTTCAGTCTTGCATTGCGCAGCCCGACGTCCGTGCAGTAATACTTTGAGGGATACTCAAAATACTTCTTGCCTTTTATATCGTAGCGCTTAGCGTTGCTGAACAGGAAAGACTCCGTGAGATAGCCAAGATAGTTTGATACTGTAGTACCGGAAACAGATATGCCCTTTATGGATTTGAGAGTGTTAGATATCTTGCTTGCATTAGTCAGGGAGCCGATAGATGAGCATAAATCGTCAGTCAGCTCCTCGAGTACATCCGGAAGTTCAATATCGTAGCGCTCAGAAATGTCCTTAAAATACACCTCGGTGAACAGACTCCGCAGATACGCCATTTTATCTGCGTCGGTCCTTTTTGAAAAAACCAGCGGCATTCCGCCATACAAAGCGTACTCCTCGTATGCTTCAGATTTATCACCACCAACAGAACTGTAATATTCTTTGAAGGAAATCGGATATACACGAACCTCATCGCCTCTGCCGCGAAAAACAGTCAGCACGTCTTTTGTAAGCATTTTAGAATTGCTCCCGGTAACATAGATATCGACATTCCGCAGACGCATCAATCCGTTGAGCACGTTATAAAGCCGAATCGTTTCAGGGGCTTTAAGTTCATCCTTCGCAATGGCATACTGCACTTCATCGATAAGAATATAGTACATATCCGGATTGACCAACTTGGAGCGAATATACTTGGAAAGCTCGGCTGGATCACGGTAGTCTACGAAGGTGTCGTCATCGAGCGCAACCGAGATGATTTGCTCAGGTTTGACACCACTGCCTATCAAATAGTCATAAAACAAATTGAACAGCAGAAAGCTTTTCCCGCACCGTCTTATTCCGGTTATGACTTTTACTAACCCGTTTTCTTTTCGATCGATAAGTTTTTGAAGATAATAATCTCTTCTAATGACATTACTCATGGCAAGCTCCATTCACTTAAAACTTAGTGCAAATGTTACCCAACTTTCAAGTCAGTTATACCATCTATCGAGAATAAAATCAAGTGGAAATAGGTTTGGGTAGAAACATCTTGCTTATTAACTTGCGTACTCTCTTGCGTATCAGGCAGCAGAGTGGAGTTAGTGCAGCCGGAGGGAACTTGCTTATTATCTTGCACATTTTCTTGATATTTCAGTAGCTTTGTGAAAGGTGTTGTGGTATTGTGTGTTGCTGCAGAGGGAGGTGAACAAGCGCATGGCACAGAAAAACACCGCGAGAGTCATAACGATAGCGGCAACCGAACAGCCGCAGGATATACGTCTGAGAGTCGCAGCCTACGCTCGAGTCAGTTCATCATCTGACGAACAGCTAAACTCCTTTGCTGCACAGAACCGATACTACACAGAACTCATATCCGGCAAGGATAACTGGCAGCTTGTAGACATCTATGCCGACGAGGGCATTACAGGCACTTCGATAGAAAAGCGCGACGACTTTAAGCGTATGCTCCGAGACTGTGAGCGCGGGCTGATTGACAGGATACTCGTGAAGTCCATATCCAGATTTGCGCGTAACACCACCGAGTGCCTAGAGACGGTGCGCTCTCTGAAATCTCGCGGCATAAGCGTGTACTTTGAGAAAGAGGGAATTGACACCGGCAAGGTTTCCGGTGAGATGCTCACCGCAGTGTTCGCATCGCTGGCACAGGCCGAGAGCGAGTCCATATCCAAGAACATGCGCTGGAGCTACCAGAAGCGGATGCAGATGGGAACATACATCCCCGCGTCCATACCCTTCGGCTATGTGCTTAAGGACGGCAAGATAACTATTGAGCCAGAGGAAGCGGACGTTGTGCGCAAGATATATGATATGTACCTATCCGGCTCGGGTAGAGTTACCATAGCTCAAAATCTAAACCGACGGGGGATATTTAATCGTCAGCATAAGCCGTGGAATAGCAGCGCTATACTTTATATACTCTCTAATGAGAGATATACCGGAGATTCAATATGGCAGAAAACTTACCAGACAAATGTACTTCCTCGTGAGCACAAGAGAAATAACGGTGAAATCCCGCAATACTACGCAAAAAACACGCATCCTCCAATAGTGTCACACGAAGAATATATGGCTGTACAGAGCTTGCGAGAGCAAAGGACACTCTCCGAAACGCCAGTGCAACACCCAAGCATATTCAGCAAAAAATTATTGTGTGGTAATTGCGGCGCGTCGTTTCGTTCAATGACGAATAAGAACGTAAAATATTGGCTATGCAGGACCCATGCAGAAAATACCGGCTTATGCAGTGTATCTCAAATTCCAGAAGCAGAAATCGAGGAAGCGTTCCTTCGCCTCTGCTACAAACTGAAACACGCCCCAGAAATACTGCAGCGGGTTTTAGGCAATCTATATGAGATGACAAATCACCGAATGTTATGGAGTCCGGATGTAATAGAGTTAAACAAGAGAATATCCGATATTCTAAGTCAGAATCAAATGTTAGCCGTACTGAAACAGCAGGGGCTCGTTGATCCTGACATTTTCATATCCAAGACCAATGAGCTGGCTGAACAACTTCGCAAACTGAAACTTGAGAAAGAGCGTCTGCTGGAAGCAAAGACGGATGACACATTATCTCTAACAAAGCAGATCATAGAGGTTATCCGTGATATCCCGGACTTCCTTGAGGAATTCGATGCGGAACTGTTCGACGAACTCATTGATAAGATCATAGTTGAAGATAATACTCACCTGAGATTCAGGCTAAAAAATGGTCTTGAGTTCAGAGAGACTATTAGAAGGGCGGTGCGATGATGAGCATCAGACGGCAGCCATTCGGGTATCAGATATGCGGCGGACGGGTAGCTGTTAAATGCTCGGAGGCGGACATCGTGAAATATATCTTCCGAGCGTATATAGGCGGCGCATCATTCAATGATATAAAATTAGGTTTGATGAATCAGCCGGTTTCCTATGATGGGGATAAGGCTTGGAACAAAAATATGATAGCGAGGATATTGGGGGATAGACGATATGTGGGAACAGATGTCTATCCTCAAATTTTACTCTGCGAGGATTTCGAGGCGGCTGAAAGCATATGTTGATGAGCCGCAGCCTATAAAGGAAATTATATTTAATAATGCTGTGGACAATATTACTCGAATAACTTCTGCGCCACAATCAGTATCCGCTGAACTACTGTACGACATCATCGTATCGGACGCAATTGCCGATTCATATAAAGTCGATTTAATTGTCGCAGATATTCCTCATGCAGTTCAAACCGAGATATCCAGATATTTGTCTGCGCTCCATCTAGATGAGTTCGTAAAAATATTCGATTCCCGTAGTAGACCAAAGTTTGAAAATACCAGCGACAATGTGGCCATACTCAATGCATTCAAAGCGCGAGGCTGGATATATGATTATATTCTTGATGAAGCGGGATATTTCAAAATCCGTAGACATGCCCCCAGACTCGTAAGCAAAACAAATTGAACTATATATGGAAATGAGATGAAGCCCTGACATAAGCTGCGCACTGTGAGCGCAACTAAGCTAGCAACGCATAGCGGTCAATATGACCGTAACCTTATCACAACGTTGGCAACATTACGCTCCATATGACGTGGCTTAAAGGTGGGGCCTCTGAGTATTATTGCTGCCGTGAAAGCAACATGGAATAAGCGCGCATCGAGCTGTATATGACAAGTGTATCCGCGTGCCGTGCGGTGTAGGTTGGTCAATGATAAGTTATAGAGTAGGAAAAGAAAAAAGAACATCGCGAGGCGACTTCTAGTTGAGCGGACGCATAGGGAAGTTATTATACTGCCGTTGACGGACAGCAAGCTGTTTCACAAAATCGTCAAAAGAATAGAAATGATGAGAAACATAAAATTCCTCGTTATCTTTTCTATGACTGCGTTTTACTTTGCCGTTATGTCTTGGAGTGAACGGCCTGATTTTCTTATGCTCGATACCAAGCTGTTCAAGTGCTTTCTCGAAAAGGGTGAGAGGCTTTTTCTTGCTGTTCCCCATCTCATTTGTAAACTCAAATCCGTAATCTGTTTGAACGCATTCAATGGCGTATGGGAACTTCTCTATCACGTGTTTTAGGTATAGTGCCTTTTCCCTTGAAAGCCTCCGGATAACGAAAAACGGCTGTATTCGTCAATAAATGTGTACAGGTAGTAGCAACCTCCGCACTCCTTAGCATCCTCTGCGGCTTCTCCAACAAGGCATACAGAAGGAACATATTTCACATCGATCTGAACCTTACCGCATCTGTTCATAAGACTCTGGAATATATTTCGGGGTTGGCAGCTTGATTGAGCGCCGCCAATCCAGCGCAGCAGCTTATACAGCCCGGAGATAGCTCTAGTGTATCCACGTCGGCGAAGTTTGACCCAGAATACTACCAGACCGTCGTGCGTGTTCCTTCGGCGCATATTCTCTCTCAGCCTCAGTGTGCTGCTTTGGATGGCGGTGAAGACGGTAGGTGCGGTCTGCCAGCGAGTGAATGTCTCCGGTGTATTTCTTCTTCCAACGGTAGATATTCTGCCGACTGGTTTTGTAGCGGATTGCGGCCTTCGTGACGCCCTGTTTCATCGAATACTCAATTACGGCTTGCTTATACCGCATGTCTTGTGTTATCTTATTCATAGCGAATAGGGTTCACCTGCCTTTTGGTTTTGTCTCGTCAACTCAACCTTAACACAGGTCTCTCCTAATCGCTATTCTTTTTTCTCATCTGTCACTCATCATTGTAACTCCTACACAGATAATGTACAATAAGTTGCGCAGATAATGTACAATAAGTTGCGCAAATTGAAAAGAGCAAAAAAGAAGACATATGATGAGGATCCGTACCCAAGCGGTATTGCAGGCGGTCAGGTGATAGCAGATCATCCTGAGTACAGGGCTCAGATACTTAAGTACGAAACACGCAAAGTATGTTCCAATGAAAAGATATCCATGGATATTCCCATGGAGAAGATCATAGGTGCTTTTGCGGTGAGACGGGAAAACGGAGCGCTGGCAGAGGTCAGAGATATTCGTTCGCACATGGGGTTGCTAAGAACTCAGTGGCAGACGGAGCACAAATACAACACTTACTATCCCACTTCATACACCAAGGCAAATCCTCAGCTCCGTGCAGACACCTATAAGCCATTTTATACGCTGAAATGGCAGGCAGATGAGAGAGAATGGGACATTGTTGTTCTTTATTCCGTATATTGCGGGGACTATTGGCTTTATCCATCATATACCGACATGCTTAACCCTGAGGCAATAGAATATTTTATTGACCTCACCTATGAACCTTATAAGAAACGTTTTGAAAAATACTTCGGGAATGTTGTACGTGGATTCTTTGTAGATGAACCCAAATACCTTTCAGATCCTCTCCCGTGGACAGATAAGCTTCCACAGTATTTTGAAAACGCAAACGGCTACCCGATTGAGAAGGCTCTTGTCGCATTGGTGTTCGATTTTGCCGGTGCAGAGAAGATGAGACGGGATTTTTGGGACGCAGTACAGGATAGATTCCTGGAAACATTCCCTAAGCAGATTGCTGCATGGTGCGAAAGAAACAACCTGGAGCTGATAGGCCACTGCAGTCCTGAAGAGGAACCAGTAGATCAGGTGAGATACACAGGTTCAATAATGAACTTCATGCGCTCAATGACCATCCCCAGCACCGATCTTATAACATATCAGGTTGGAGACGACAAGTTCCCCATCCTGCCAATGAGCCCAATAAATGTTTCTTCGGCAGCAAGGCAGTGGCGCAACGCTCACGCACTTTGCGAAACCTTCGGTGTTACCGAATGGCGGCTGAAATATGATGATATGATTTGGATGCTCAACTGGCTCTATACCTTTGGCGTGGATATATTTGTTTTCCATGCGTTTATGTATTCCACCGACGGATACAGAAAGATGGATGCAGGCCCTTCTGAGTTCTATCAAAATCCGCAATGGGAGTATTTTGGTCAGCTTTCCCAGTACATTGAAAGAGTGTCCCAATATATGGATACAATGGATAGAAAAGTTGACACTGCAATGTTTTACCCATTTGACAGTTGGGAGGTACTGTTCAACATCCATCATAATCAGGCTTTTGCCTGCCGGGATAAATTTTGCGCAGTAATGAACGAGCTGATACACAAACATTGCCAGTTCGACTTTGCCGATGTCAGAGATTTTGAGACAGCTCAGATCGTTGAAGGTAGACTAGTTATTGGCTCACAGAGCTACAGCTCCATTGTTGTGCCCCCAATATACTACCTATCTGAGCTTTCCAGAGCAAAATTTGAAGAATGTGCCCGTAAAGGAATAAGGCTCTACGTGTGCATCTCTGATACATCTGTCTCTGAGTGGACTATTGACACTGCATTTGCCTGCTTCAGTATAAAAGGGAGTGCGGCAGATGGCTTTGAATTCGGGGGCTTCCAGTGCCCTGTGAACGAAAAGCTGACTCTCTCCGGAGAGGGAAACGAAAAGCTTATGGTGATGAACGGGGAGAAGACACACTGGATCTCTAATCCCACCCGTGAAAGCATCACCGTATCTTATAAGTTAAATACACCGGGTTGCAATGCAGAAGTGTTTAATCCCCTTACAGGAGAGAAGCTCATCATATCTGCCGAAAGCACGGTCACGGTTTCTCCTCGCGGAGCGGTAATAATTTCTGAGACAGCTTTCGAAGCAGCAAGAGGCAAAAAGCCCAGAAAACAGATAAAGGAGCTTTCGGGCTTCTGGCAGTTCAGAACGGAAAGGCGCAATGTTCTCAGGCTGGGCGAGTGGACGCTTTCTGATTTTACTCCGGAGAGACTGCATATTAACGACTATGAAAAGACACCTTATGCCGTCCGTCCAGAACCTTTGGGCAAGTCTGGCGTGGTGAATTTTCCAGCGGAGATATGCTACTCCACCTATGCCGACATTGACGGCTTTAGCGGAAAGCTGTCGCTACTTAAGGAATTTTATGGCATAGATGGAAAGTGGGAGGTCTATGCAAACGGTCGTAAGGTAGATAATTGGAAGCGCAGTAAGGAATATGACTGCATGACAGAGGAAGCAGATCTCACTCCGTATCTAACACCCGACGATAAGCGTTTTTACAGAAAAGGTGAGCTATATATTGCCGTGAAGCTCCATGCAGAGGAAGCAGCAAACGGCCTACTCCAACCTATGTATTTATTGGGAGACTTCACTGTTAGGCTCAACAACCATGAAAGCGTGGGCGCCGAGTTACTGAACAGAAAAGAAAAGCAAATACTGCATACCGGATCATGGGCGGATCAGGGATACCCACACTATGCAGGCCTTGCAGTATATTCCCAGATCTTTGATATAGAAGAAACGGATGATGATGCAAGATATTTCATCGAGGCAAGTACTTTCAACAGTGCACATAAGGTTTATATTAACGGACGCGAGGCTGGAATAGCGCTTGCAGAGCCGTTTGCGACTGAGGTTACAGGTATGATTCGCCCCGGCAGAAATGAGATTGAAATAGAGATTGCCAGTACGCCCGAGAATATGTTCTACGATCTCCATGCACCGTTCGGACTGTCAGGTCCAGTCTGCTTGACGGAGGAAAAATAAATACTCTTAAAAGGAGGTCTGCTTTCAATGAAACCAACTTATGGGAAAAAACTTAGTAAAAAAGTTAAGCAGGATACGGTTTTCGCATTTTGTATGTGTATAGGAGCCTGCATCTTATACTGCGCGTTCTTTGTATTCCCTATGCTGGAGGCGTTTCGAGTCTCAACTTATGAATGGTCTGGTTTTAATACCGCAAATATCAAAGTTGTTGGAATGGAAAATTTCCGCAGATTGTTAAGCGACCAAGTGTTTTTGAATGCACTTAAAAACAATGTGAAGCTGATTGTTTTTGGCGGAATACTTGTAGCGTTTCTGGGTATGCTGTTTGCTCTTGTGCTTGCAGACGACAGCACAAAATTCGGAGCTTTTCTGAGAGGAATGATTTTCTTTCCCTACTCCGTTTCTATCGTTGCCATAGGTATCGCGTGGACGTTTATCTTTAACCCTCAGTTTGGTCTGCTTAATACTTTACTTGTAAAAATAGGCTTTGATAAATTTCAATACTTTGCATGGCTGGGCACAGAAGGCGTTAGCTTTGGGTGTATGATCTTTGTAACTGTGTGGGTATGGGTTGGATACTTTATGATCACAATAATCGCTGGTATCCAACGCATCCCAAACGATTATCTTGAAGCAGCTAAGATAGACGGAGCTACCGACTGGCAGGTTACTTGGCACATAAAGATTCCACTGCTGCGTGATGTCCTGGGCATCAGCATTCTCTACTGGATCATAAACGGCTGGATGTCATTCGGTGTGGTTTACGTTATGACAGAAGGAGGCCCGAATAACATTAACCATACAATAGCCACATATATGATGTGGGAGGCGCTCAGTTATCGCAATGGTGTTTATCACATGGGATATGGTACGGCGATTGCTGTGGTTATGGCCTTTATCGTAATGCTTTTCGGCATTGCTTATCAGGCTTGGCTTTCAAAGACAGAGGATATTACCTACTGACGGAAGGAGCTGCAAAATGCGGAAAGAAAAGAATTTAAGAACCAGAGTTGTCACAGGGGTTCAGTACTCTATCATTATCCTTTGGGTTGCGATAACGCTGGTTGTATTCGGATGGGTATTCCTGTCCTCGTTCAAAGCAAACAGTGAGATATTTATTAACATATGGGGCCTGCCGTCGAAATGGATGGCGGTGAACTACAAAAACGCATGGACTCATGGATACATGAACCACTATGTGGGCAATACGGTGATAATTGTTCTCACATCGCTAACGGTATCCATGATAATGGGATCCTGCACCGCGTATGCAATCAGTCGTTATTCTCATTTGCGTTGGACAAAGTGGATATCAGTGGCTTTTATCATGGGCATGTCTATTCCCGGACAGATAATTATTGTACCGTTGTACATACGGTTTTCCCAGCTACATCTGCTGAACACATATCCAGGCATTATACTTGTTTACATTACAATATTGTTGCCCTTTACGGTATTTGTCCTGACAGGCTTTTTCAGGTCTCTGCCTAAGGACGTGGAAGAAGCGGCACAGATAGACGGCTGCACCAGATTTCAGGTCTTTTACAAGATATTCCTCCCAATGTCCAAGCCGGGTTTGGTCACCGTACTGACAATGAACCTGTTCACTTTGTGGAATGAGTATTTCTATTCAATGATGCTCATTTCTGACGAAAAGGTTATGCCGCTTTCCGCCGGCTTGTATAATTTGAAGAACCAACAGCAGATGAGCATGGACTGGGCATCCATTTTTGCGGGCGTGATGATAATGCTCATCCCTACTGTGATAATTTTCTTCATCCTTCAGAAGCACATAACAAGAGGTGTTACTGACGGAGCAGTCAAGGGATAATGGGCAATGACTCCGGAATGAGCGTATACCTGGAGTAAGGCCTTTTATTAAAAAAGAAATATGAAATGTGAAAGGGGAAAAACATGAAAAAAAAGATTAGCTTAATTCTTGTCGTCGTTATGGTTCTCAGCTGTCTCGCAGCATGTGGCCAGGCAAAAACTCCTGCAGCAGAATCTACAGTCGCTCCTGCAGAAACCGTTGCAGAAGGAACCGCAGCGCCGGAAACTGAAACAGAACCTGTTGTCTCCGGAGATGTAGAACTTGCAAGCCATTTTGCACCCGGCAGTGAGCAGGCAGCAGTCCTTCAGGGTATTGCTGATGCTTTCATGGCAGAACACCCTGAAATCAATGTGACCATCCAGTTCAACGGCAATGAGAATTTTGTTAAAATGAAGACTCGCTTTGCTGCAAATGATGCACCCGACATCATCTGGACTAGCCCCTCTGATATGCTTTGGTACGTTCAGAGTGATCTCCTCGCTCCGCTTACCGATGTGTACAACGGGCAGAACTACTACGGCACTGGCATTATGGCTGACGACTTCCCGTACAAAGCAGTTGTAGATATGAACACCGTTGACGGCGAAATCATGGCTCTCCCTGCAGAGCTGTGTGCTGGCGCCTGGTACTACAATAAGGCTGTTTTCGAGAATCTGGGTTTGAGCGTGCCTGCGACTTGGGATGAGTTCGTTGCTAACAATGCTAAGATGCTTGAAGCGGGTATAAGCCCCATTTGCGCAGACGGTAACGTTGACTTCTATCTGCCTTGGTACTTCACTAATCTGGCAGTTCGCCTTGCAGGTCTTGACGCATACAAAGAGATTCTTGCCAATCCCGACAGCTCTCTGTGGGATAATCCTGCATTCCTGCAGGCTGCAAAGATGGTAGAAGAGGGCATAGTTCCTTTCTTCCAGCCCGGTATGAAGGGCACTCAGTACCCTGCAGCAAACGCACTGTTCGCACAGGGTCAGGCAGCTATGACATACTGCGCATCTTGGTTCCCTCAGGAAATAATCTCTATTACTCCTGATGACTTCCAGTACGGTATGTTCTCCTTCCCCGAAATTGAAGGCGCAAAGGAGACACGCACCGTTGTTGAGATGAAGGCAAACTCTTACGTTCTCTGCAAAGAGGCCAAGAATCCCGAAGCTGCAAAGCTGTTCCTTACTTACCTGGTCAGCAAAGATGGCCTTGAACCTCTGGTTCAGCTGAATATGCTCCCCGCAATCAGCGGTATTGACAACATTCCTGAGATCCAGCAGGAGGTTCTTAGCATTTTCGAGACCGCAGAGGTTGGTGTTCCCATCCACTTCTATCTGTTTGACCCTGATTACAAAGATTGGGCAAGTGCTGTTATATTCCCTGCAAACAACCAGCTTTGCTATGGCGAGATCACTGCAGAACAGTTTATCGAGGCTGTTAAGACTAACAACGACGCTTTCTTCGCAGCAAAGAAATAATCTGATTTTTTCAACAAAAGAGACGGAAAACCGTCTCTTTTGTTGAATTGTATTGCAATATTTTGCATTTCTTCTTAAACTATAATAGGTGAGTGATACACGGATTGCAGTTGGAGAATTATATAGTATGAAAATACTTGTTTTTGGATCATTAAATATTGACCGCACATACGTGGTGGAACATTTTGTTAATCCCGGAGAGACCATTAGCGCTATAAAGATGGAAGAATTTTGCGGTGGCAAAGGCTTCAATCAAGCAATAGCACTTGCAAGAGCCGGAAATGAAGTGTATTTTGCCGGGGCACTGGGAGCGGACGGAGATCTGCTGCTGGATGCACTTAGGGCAGAAAAAATAAATGTGGAGAATATAGCCAAACTTGACACACCGAGTGGACATGCAATTATTCAGATTGATAGCCATGGGCAAAACTCAATTATAGTTTTAGCCGGTGCAAACGGAGAAATTACAAGAGAACATATCGACAGCGTGCTCAATAACTTTGCTGTTGGAGATCTGGTAGTAATGCAGAATGAGATTTCGAATGTTGATTACCTGATAGAAAAAGCACATGAAAAGCAAATGAAGATTGCTTTTAATCCATCACCGTTAAATGAGCGCATCTCTATGTGTGATTTAAACTTGGTAGATTTATTGTTCGTAAATGAAATAGAAGGTGCTGCCATCAGTTCAGGTAATACTTGCCTAGAAATATTACATATGTTGAACGAAAAATATCCGGAAATGTCAGTTGTGCTTACATTGGGCGGTAATGGTTCATTGTATAAAGATAAAACCGGACAAATTTACACTTGCGGTATATATAAGACGGCGGTTGTGGATACCACGGCAGCGGGAGATACCTTTACCGGATACTTTATTTCGGAGTACATCAAGTCCGATGATGCTCAAATTTCTTTGGAAAAAGCTGCCATTGCCAGCGGGCTGTCTGTTTCTGTGAAGGGTGCATCGCCTTCTGTTCCAAAGAGAGATATGGTGGACAGTATTGACAGAGATGTTTTATCCAGATGCGAGCTGTTCTAGGTGGTTAATGAGGAAGAAATATGAAAACTCTTTTTACACATGCTAAACTTATTTTTCCAGATGGTATAAGAGATGACTTGCTTTTGACGATGGAAAACGGGGTCATTTCAGAAATATCGCAGAAGCATCATTATGCTGGTGTTGATGAGACTGTAGATGTAGCTGGACGCTATCTTTCCCCGGGATTTATTGATGTACATACCCACGGAGCCGGCGGATATGATTTTATGGATGGGACCGAAGATGCCATAAAGGGGGCGTGCATGGCCCACTTATGCCATGGCACAACTTCAATTGTACCTACGACTCTCACGTGCCTTAATGAAGAGCTGTTCGAATTTTTTCAAACTTATCGCAAGGTGAAAAAAGTGTGGCATGAAGGGCCTAACCTTTTGGGTATCCATCTTGAAGGACCGTTTTTTAATGCAGCTCAAGCAGGTGCGCAGGATCCTAGATATCTGCAATTACCCATAGCTGAAAACTATATGCCTATTTTGGAGGAAGGAGGGGAAGATATAGTAAGGGTCTCTGCCGCAGTTGAACTCGAAGGTGCGTTAGAGCTGGGAAAAGAGCTTTCCCGCAGAGGAATCGTTGCATCTATCGGCCATTCCAACGCAGATTTTCTGCAAGTGGAGCAAGCGATGAAAAGTGGATACACACATGTCACTCATCTGTATTCCGGCATGTCATCGCTTCACCGGGACGGACCGTATAGAGTGCTGGGAGTTGTGGAAAGCGCATACTTGTTTGACCAGTTGACGGTTGAAATAATATCTGACGGCAAACATCTTCCACCAGAGTTGCTCAAACTCATTGTGAAAAGCAAGGGTGTTGATGAAATATGTCTAATTACTGATTCAATGCGTGGTGCGGATATGGCGGATGGTGAGCATGTTATGTTAGGAAGTCTAGCACATGGGCAGGAGACAATCATAAAAGATGGAGTTGCTATGCTACCCAACCTTAAGTCCTTTGCTGGAAGTGTGTGTACAACAGACCGTTGCGTGAGAACGATGTACCATCAAGCAGGTGTAAAGCTACATGAAGCCGTAAAAATGATGACAGAAAATCCTGCAAAGCTGCTGGGTGTTCAGAATAGAAAAGGATGCCTGAAAAGCGGAGCAGATGCGGACGTGGTTATCTTCGATGAGAATATCAATATTTCAGCCGTATTTGTAGGTGGCTGTCTCAAGTGGCGCACAGGAAAAGGTGTGTATTGATAGCACCGTGGCGAATGATGTTTCCTAAACAAACTATTTAGATGCGAACTATATTTTGGCTATGGAGATTAAGCGGTGCCAGTTTGTGTCAAATTATACAGAACAAAGAATATATTTTGGCGTTCTTTAATACCGCACTTTTTCGGTCCCAGCTTGTACCCGGCAAGCTATTTCTGCCTACATAGGTCTGTGTACCATACATGTACAGAATACGTTTTGAACCAGGATTTGCAAAGACCTCGACTGCATGGCGAAGGCATCATTGCCGTCGTTGACAACTCTGTGGACGTTAACCCAGCAAGATAGCCGTTTACGATGATCACGGACCCACTTTTGACGGAGGGAGACACATTAAACTGCTACTCATCATCGGCTTATGACTCAGACCACGGACGAAAGCGTTCGGCTGATATTCATATTTGCCGATGCCAGAAATTGCTTTTTTAGGGTTTTGGGTTACACATTCAATTTGCTGTTCAGCACATGGGAAACGGTGACAATGGAAATACTACTGAGCTTGGCAATATGATATATATATTCAAAGTGGGTATCGCATTTGCGTAAGCTCCTTCAAATATAGTATACAGAGTTGATGCCACAATAGATGCAAATACTTCAAGATATTATTTATTTTTTTAATCACTGTTGACAACTCGCTAAAACGTTTTTAACCACAGAACAATAGATGTAAGTACATACGTGAATTAAGAATACAGAGGTAAATTTTATGGATACTCTCAGCTTCTCTACCCTTCGCAAGGTAAAATATGATGGCTATGTGCTGGAAAATGCGCCCGAAAAGGTGCTTCAGTTCGGTGAGGGCGGTTTTCTTCGCGCTTTTATAGACTACTTTATTGACATGATGAACGAAAAAGCGGGTTTCAACGGCAAGGTAGTCCTTGTACAGCCCCGCGGCGGTCATCCGGAGGTATCTGAACGCTTTGATGCTCAGGATGGACTGTATACTCTTATTCTTCGAGGACAGGAGAATGGTGATAAGGTCTATCGTAAGAGAGTGATTTCCAGTGTCAGCCGCTGCCTTGACCCGAAGAGCGAGTGGACTTGCATACTTGATGCTGCCTGTCAGGAAAGCATCAGATTTATCATCTCCAACACAACTGAAGCGGGAATCGCATACGCTCCGAACTGCCGCAGAGATGACGCACCGCCGGCTTCCTATCCTGCGAAGCTTCTTGCTATTCTGCTGCGGCGATTTGAATTGGGACTGCCGGGCTTGTGGATCCTGCCCTGCGAGCTGAACGACCACAATGGTGACCTCCTGCTGAGCGTTTTGCACAGATATATGGATGAGTGGAATGTCTCCGATGCCTTCCGGGCATGGTTTGAAAATGAGAACAAGGTATGCTCAACATTGGTAGACCGCATTGTCACCGGTTTCCCCAAAGCGGAGGCTGATGCCCTGTGCGAAGAGTTTGGCTACAGGGATGTACTCATCGACACAGCTGAAATTTTTGGTTTCTGGGTCATTGAGGCTCCCCAAAACATTAAAAATGACCTGCCCTTTGAAAAAGCAGGCTTGCCCATCCTTGTCACCGACAATCACACCCCCTACAAGCAGCGCAAGGTGAGAATTCTGAACGGCGCGCATACCTCTATGGTCATGGGCGCGTATCTGGCGGGTAAGAACATCGTTCGCGAGTGTATGCACGACGAGGTCATCTGTTCCTACATGGAAAAAGCCATTTACGAAGAGATCATCCCCACTCTTGACCTGCCTCAAGAAGAGCTTAACGACTTTGCTGCCGCTGTAAAGGAACGCTTTGCCAATCCATACATCGATCATTCCCTTTTGGCTATCTCGCTCAACTCCGCCTCAAAGTGGCGTGAACGCGTGATGCCCAGTGTGATCGAATACTTCAAACGCCTCAATACGCTTCCGACCTGCCTCACCGCCAGCTTTGCCATTTGGGCAGAGTTCTGCCATAATGCGAAAGAACGTGGGAATGGATGCCTTGTGGGAGTGCGTAACGGTGAGCAGTATGAGGTAAAGGACGATCAGTATGTTCTCGACCTGTTCTTTGCTCATAGAGACGATAACGCAAAGGAGCTTATGCATGCTCTGGTAAACGATGAAAAGCTCTGGAACGGCGTTCTGGCTGGCCTTCCTGGGTTTGAAGATAAAGCTGCTGCGGCTTTGGAGGCCATTGAGCAGAACGGCACTTATGCGCTGATGGAGAATTGCCTGCAATGAAGACAATAAAAATCAGTCCTGCCGACAATGTGGCAGTGACGCTTGTCCCTATTACAAAGGGTGAAGAAGTATTTGGTGTCACCGCACGGGAGGACATTCCCCAAGGACATAAAATTGCACTTACAGATATCCACGCTGGGGAAAGAGTCATTAAGTACGGCTTCACCATCGGCACGGTCAAAAGTGATATTCATGCCGGTCATCATGTCCATACTCACAATGTAAAAACAGCAATCTCCGAGCACTCCGAGTATACGTATACGCCCGATATTCACATGCTTGCTCGCACCGAGGATGCCTGGTTTGACGGTTATCTCCGCAAGGATGGCTCTGCCGGTGTGCGCAACGAGATATGGATCATCCCCACCGTAGGTTGTGTCAATTCCGTTGCTGAAAAGTTGGCAAAGGATAATGCAGATCTTGCCGTCGGCACTGTGGAGGGCATTTATGCATTTCCGCATCCTTACGGATGCAGCCAGCTTGGCGATGACCACGCTAACACACGAAAACTGCTTGTCTCCCTTGCCAAACACCCCAACGCGGGCGGTGTGCTGATCCTATCGCTTGGATGCGAAAACCTCACCATGGAGCAGTTCAAGGCAGAGTTTGGAGAATGGGATGAAGACAGGGTGAAGTTTCTCGTTTGCCAGCAAAGCGAGGATGAACTCGCAGAGGGCGCGCGTCTCCTCAAGGAGCTCGCCGACTATGCGGACAGCTTCAAGAGGGAGAAAATAAATGCAAATAAGCTGGTGATCGGTCTAAAGTGCGGTGGATCGGACGGACTTTCCGGTATCACGGCAAATCCCGCTGTTGGTGCATTCAGTGATATGCTCATCTCCAAAGGCGGCACAACGATTCTCACCGAAGTGCCCGAGATGTTCGGCGCTGAGACCATTCTGATGAACCGCTGCCGAACAAAAGAACTCTTTGACAAGACCGTGGATATGATCAACGGTTTCAAGGACTACTTCACGAGCCACGGTCAGACCGTCTATGAAAACCCATCCCCCGGCAACAAGGCGGGCGGAATCTCCACCTTGGAGGACAAATCTCTCGGCTGTATTCAAAAGGGCGGAACAGCCCCTGTTGACGGCGTACTCGGTTATGCGCAAAGAGTTGAAACTCCCGGTCTTAACCTAATGTACGGGCCGGGGAATGACCTTGTCAGTGCGACCAACCTTGCCGCCGCAGGAGCGCAGATCGTCATCTTCACCACAGGTAGAGGTACTCCCTTCGGCTGCCCCGTTCCCACGATCAAGGTGTCTACCAATAACGCTCTTTATGCATTCAAAAAGAATTGGATAGACTTCAACGCCGGAACCGTTGCCGAGGGCGAGGAGATCGGCCATGCAGGGAAATGTCTGCTGGATAAGGTTCTTTCTGTCGCCTCCGGCGAGCAGACTGTGGGTGAAAAGCATGGCTACCGCGGAATCGCAATATTCAAAGACGGCGTAACACTTTGATAAATGCTTTGAAACGCACCCAGGTAAAGAGATCTATGAGCGATTAAGTTAATATCCTAGTGAATAGATACAATTTAATATATCTCTTATTGAGTTGAGAAAGGAAAGAGTATGAAAGTCTTAACTTTTGGTGAAATTATGCTCCGTCTCCGTGCCCCCGGTCATGAGCGCTTCTTCCAAAGCAACATGATGGAGGCCACCTTCGGCGGTGGTGAGGCCAATGTGGCGGTGTCACTGGCAAACTACGGCATGGATATCGAATACTGCACCGTCCTACCGAAAAACGATATGGGTACTCACTGCATAAGTGAGCTTCGCCGTTTCGGTGTAGATACGGAGAAGATAGTTCGCGGCGAGGGTCGCATGGGCATATACTTCCTCGAAAACGGCGCGAACCAGCTTCCCAGCAAGGTGATCTATGACCGTGCCTATTCCTCGATAGCTCTTGCAAAGCCCGGTGATATTGACTGGGACAAGACCTTTGACGGCGTGGATTGGTTTCACATCACCGGCATTACCCCTGCCATCTCAGAGAGTGCTATGGAGCTTTCTCTCGAGAGCGTGAAGGCCGCCAAGGCCAAGGGTATCACCGTATCATGCGACCTGAACTACCGCAAGAACCTGTGGAAGTACGGCAAGAAGGCCTCTGAAGTCATGCGTGAGATGGCTATGTACGTGGACGTGGCCATTGCCAACGAAGAGGACGTGCAGAAGTCCCTTGAAATAACCGTGGATGTAAATGTGGAGTCCGGTGAGCTTGACCGGGAGAAGTACAGGCTTCTTGGAAACAAGGTGCTGGAAGCCTACCCCAACATAAAGATGATAGCCATCACCCTCCGCGAAAGCCACAGCGCCGACTGGAACGGCTGGGCTGCCTGCCTGAACGATGGGGAGAACTTCTACGTTTCCAAGAAGTACGAGATACACGACATCATCGACCGGGTGGGCGGCGGCGACAGCTTTGCCGGCGGTCTCATCTATGGCTTGAATACCTATGACGACAAGCAGACCGCTTTAGAGTTCGCCGTGGCAGCCTCCTGCCTCAAGCACAGCATCATCGGTGACTTCAATCGTGTCAGCGTTTCCGACGTCGAAAAGCTCATGGGCGGCGACGGCACCGGACGGGTACAGAGATAAGAAAACGGGGGAATGGAAATGGATGTATTAAAGAGACTTGCCATGTGCGGCGTAGTGCCGGTGGTTGTTCTGGATGATGCGGCGCAGGCAGTTCCCACTGCCAAAGCAATGCTGGCTGGCGGCGTTGATGTGATGGAGATCACGTTCCGCA
>ULVT01101413.1_pt1 | contig 27410 bp, 29 predicted proteins | sample 1959701 | NCBI WGS metagenome assembly ULVT01 (sample SAMEA4835793, study PRJEB28245) | human gut metagenome | biome: gut microbiome; material: fecal sample | place: Denmark | collected 2008
GGCCATGACCTAAGCACCGGCGAAAGCGATGAAACGGGCGGCAGCGGCGATGTTAGAGCGGCCATTTTAAGGCTTGAAAAATTTAAGCCTTTATGTTATATGCAAGACCAATAGTTTATTTTTACAGCATAAAGGGAATAAAATGGCTTTGAAAGCAGCAATCGTCGGACGGCCGAATGTCGGCAAGTCGACTTTGTTTAATCGTCTGGCCGGCAAGAAGCTGGCATTGGTTCACGACCTGCCCGGCGTTACCAGAGACCGCAAGGAAGTTACAACAAAGCTGAAAGATTTGGAATTGACCGTTATAGATACGGCCGGTTATGAAGAGGCGCCCGCCGGACAGATGGAAGAACGGATGTGGCAGCAAACCAGGCGCGCGATTGAAGAATCGGACGCCGTGTTGTTTTTGTTCGATGCACGAGCCGGAATGCAGGCTTATGACGAACATTTTGCCGATTTGGTACGCCGCAGCAAAAAGCCGGTATTTCTGTTGGCCAATAAATGCGAAGGCCGAACCCAAGAGCAAGGAATTTACGAGGCCTATAAATTGGGACTGGGTGATCCGATTATTTTTTCTGCCGAACATAACATCGGTTTTGACGAACTGTATCTGGGGCTGAAAGAACTGGAGGAAAAACTGGCTGCGGACGCCGATAAGTCGGCGGGAAGAGCCGGATATATAGCGGCAGAAGCTGGTGAGCCGGCGGGAAGAGCCGGATATATAGCTGCGGAAGCCGGTGAGTCGGCGGGAAGAGCCGAAGGACCAACGGAGGAGCGCGTGCCGGCAGGGAAAGCCGGAGAAGAGAATGAAAGAGATATGGACGAAGACAAAACCCAAAGTCTGAAAAAACGCCCCATTCAAGTGGCAATTGTCGGGCGACCGAATGTCGGAAAGTCAACGCTTGTCAATGCGCTTCTGGGCGACGAGCGGATGCTGACCGGCCCGGAGGCAGGGCTGACGCGCGACGCCATATCTTCTCGCTGGGAATGGAAAGGCTGGACAATCAATCTGGTTGATACGGCCGGACTGCGTAAGCAAGCACGCGTTTCCGGCGCGATTGAAAAGATGTCGGTGGAAAGCACAATGTATGCCGCAAATATGGCACAGGTTGTCATTTTGGTTCTGGATGCGGACGGCGTTTTGGACAAGCAGGATTTGACAATTGCCCGTAAGGTTCTGGACGAAGGACGAGCATTGGTTATCGCCGTCAATAAATGGGATATCGCAGATAAAAAAGAAGCTTTGCAAAAACTTAACGACAAGTTGGAAACATCTCTGACACAAGCGGAGGGGGTTCCGACGGTTACGATTTCCGCACTCAGAAAAAAAGGGCTGGACAAGCTTTTCAGCGCGGTTATCAAGGTTTACCAGCGCTGGAATGTCCGCATCCCGACTGCTCCTTTGAACAAATGGTTCCGCGATGTGCAGGAGATGAATCCGGCACCGCTCGGCAAAAACAAAAGGCGGATTAAACTGCGCTACATAACTCAGGCAAAAACCCGTCCGCCGTCATTTTATATATTTTCCAGCAATCCCGAGGGACTTCCTGATTCTTATTTGCGTTTTTTGACAAACCAGCTGCGGGAGACTTTTGACCTCAAAGGGATACCGCTGAGGATTACGGTAAGGAAATCTGACAATCCGTACGCAGATTAGGTGAAATGGCGCCATTTGATGTAGGAACCGGCGTATAAACGGGGGTGTTGCTTGTGCGCGGATTAGGTGAAGAAGAGCCATTCGGTGTCGTATCAGTGTATAAGTAAGTGTGTTCCTTGTGCGCGGATTAGGTGAAATGGCGGTTTCCGGCGCCCGGTTTTCGGCGTCCGGTACTCGTGGCTGTACAGTGCGATATAAGCAAAGGGAAAGCTGCGGCAGTTACGCAGCATCATAGAAAGAAAGATACAGCACAAATAAAAAGAGACGCCTTAAAGACGCCTCTTTTTACGCTATAAAGTGCGATTTTATTATTGGAACTTCCAAACGACACCGTTCAAATCACCGCATGCCATTTCAGCATTAGCGATTGACAAAGGCGTAGTAGTGTCAGATCCCGGAACAGCGATAACGTTACCAGCAGCAGCCGCTGTGCCACTTGTATCAATATCAGCATTTAAATCCGTTAAGCCATCTGCTGTTTCATCAGCACCCAATGTTTTAATTTGCATGGCAACCAAACCGGAGCCGGAATCCCCGCCCCAGTCAGTGGTGGCGATAGAAACGCAAGCGGTTTTCGGCAAAGCGTCAACAGCAATTACATACGCGTTGTCAGTACCGGTTCCCTGATTTACTGAATGAATATAGAGGTTACCACCGAAAGCGTTTGTAACTTCAACATCAGAACCAGAAGCGCTCTTATTGCTTGCCGCATACATTTCACTCGGAATTAATGCCATTCTGATAGCCGTACCGTTGTTCAAACCACCATAGTTTCTCTGCGAAGAATACAGGGTTCTAACGTTTGTGGAAATCGTGTTAATCTGGTCAATAACTTTATTGGTTTTAAATTTGGCCATTGCTTTTGAATAACCGGCGATACCACCAACGGACAGAACGCCCACGATAGCCAAAACGCCGAGCATTTCAATCATCGAACGACCTTGTTCATTAACTCTCATATTAATTCTCCTAAATATAAGTACCTTAAACAGTGTTTACTTTACATCAAAAATGCCTTTTACTCAATTATGTAAATAGTCATATATCTAACGAAAGTTATAGCTAAGGCTGATTACCTAAAAGTTTATTACGTCGAAACAGTACTAAACTTGGTTGTTATAGTAAGCGAAAAAAATTAATATTTTCCTAATGGCCGGCAAATATTTTCAACGCTACAGGAAAACGAAGCCACAGGCGGGAATCCGAATGCCGGGTTACAAACGAAAGAAGCGAGGGCGTTCGGGAGTTTTTAGCCAAAAGCCTTTCCGTTACAAGCCGTTTGAGCCGCAGGAGAATCCACCAGGGCAATATTAATATTCCGTTCTTCGGCAATTTCCAAATGCGCAGCAAGAAATGCTGTCAGTTCGCCAATAAAGGCATCCTTGCCGCCCAGCCCGATGGACTTCAATTCCGCCAAAGCCCCCTTGGCCGCCGCACTGCCGCCAAACGCCATGTTCGGATTATATATAAAATTGGCAACGACATAGCCGACGGGTTTTCCTAAAACGCGGGCTGTCAACTCTGAGGCTTCCTCAGCAAGGGCGGCACCATTTTTGAACTCAACATTCGTATATACGGTTAAATAAGGCATTTTCTTTCCTTTCAAATATCAGGTTGATTTGACTGCTGCCAATCTCAAACAGGACGCGAACCGGCGCGAACGAAACCGAACATCGCGAGCATGTACTGAGATGCAGGGAACGTGTGCAGAAACGCAGAGAGTGGTGCAAAAATGCAGAGAGCGGTGCAGAAACGCAGAGAGCGTGTGCAGAACTCCGCATTTTCATCAATGCAGCTGCGTGTGGTACAACGATGCGTAAATGCCGTTCGGCCTGTCTATCAATTCCTCATGCGTGCCGATTTCTGCAATTTTTCCATAATTGACCACAACGATTTTATCCGCATTGCGCACAGTCGAAAGCCGATGAGCAATGATAAACACCGTACGGTCTGCCATAAGGTTTTCTATCGCCTGCTGCACGATTGCTTCCGACTTGTTATCCAGCGCGGAAGTCGCCTCATCCAAAATAACTATCGGCGCATTTTTGATGAAAGCACGGGCAATCGCAATCCGCTGTTTCTGCCCGCCGGAAAGCAGGACGCCGCGTTCGCCGATTTCCGTATCCAGACCTTTGTCCAGCGTGTTGATAAACTCATCAAGGCAGGCGCATTTTACGGCATTGGCAATCTCTTCGCCCGAAGCATCTTCTTTGCCGAGAAGGATATTATCGCGAATCGTACCGCCGAAAAGGAAATTATCCTGAAAGACGATGGCAATTTTATCCCGCAGAGAATCGATATCCAGCTCGCGGATGTCTACGCCGTCTATCATTACCTTGCCGCCGGTTACGTCATAGAATCGAGGCAACAGATTGACCAGCGTGGTTTTACCGCCGCCGGAATTGCCGACAAAAGCAATGGTTTCGCCGATTTTTATTTTCAGGTTAATGTGGTCGAGCACGGTTTTGCCTTTGACATACGAGAAGCAGACATCTTTGTATTCGATGCAGTCTTTCGGGGTCGGCAGCAATTTCGGAGCCTCGCAATTAACGATTTCCGGCGTCCGTTCCAAAACGCCGAACACGCGTTCCATCGCCATCAACGCCATTTGGACGCTGTTAAAGTTGTTGCCGATACTCTTTATCGGATTATACAGCATAATCAGCGCGGCAATAAAAGAAACGAAACTGCCGGCCGTTATCTGGTGCGTTACAATCAGGTACGACCCGAGCCAGATAACTGCGGCAATGCCGAACGATACGATAAAGTGCATTAACGGCGACAACATTCCGGTGCGCTGAATCATTTTCATTCCGATTTTAAACACGCTGTCCAGCGTCGTACAAAAACGGGCATTTTGATATTCATACAAATTATAAGAGGAGATAATGCGGTTGCCGCTGTATGTCTCATTAAAATGCGTCATGACTGCCGAACCGGAAAACACAGACTTGTCCATCAGCGACTTAATCCTTTTGCGTACGCGGGTCAGCGGGAACAGAGCTCCGAGCAGCACAACCGTTGCCACAATCGCCAGCTGCCAGGAATTATAAAACAGGACGGCTATTAAGGACAGCGACGAAAAAAGGCGGGTCGTGAAAAGTTTCATATTATTCAACAGACCGCTGCAGGCGGCATCCACGTCATTGTTAAAACGAAAGATGATGTCTCCGGACGTGTTTTTATCAAAGAAAGAGGCATTGTAGTGCATCAGCTTGTAAAACAGTTTCTTTTTAACATCCATGGCAATACGCTGGCCGACCCAGGTATTTAAATATGTCGCGCTGTACGTCAGCAGGCTCTGAAGCAGACTGAATACAATTATCAACAGCGGTATCAAAAACGTTGAAGAGCCCATTGTATTTTTTTCAACCATAACAACATCCATATATGGTTTTAGCGCCCAGGCAATCACCGCATCCATCGACCCAATCGGAATCGTTATCAGCACGGCCGTCAGCGCCCGCCCCCAATACGGTTTGACATACGGTAAAATCTTGCGGTAATTGACAATGAGGTTCAAATTTAAAAATTTTGCTTTCAGCTTTTGAAACATAAGTCTTCCTAACAGATAATTTTTGCGCCTGCCGCTTATAAAACCAATACCAGCTTGCGATGCCAGTTTACGACGCCTACTTTCCGGCAGGCAATACTACATATCTTATCTGCCGCCGGATGCAGCAGAACCGATATCAGTTTTTGGATTTTTAGCAAAGTTTTTACGAGATGTAAACAGAAATCTGCCAGATATTACAAATGCGACAAGCAATACGGCGGCTAATGCGGCAAAAGTACCGACGGGCAGAGCTTCAATACGGCAAAAAATGCCCCGCGAGCAGATGATGCGACCGTGCAACACCACAAATGAATATGGCAAGGTAATGCTACAGGCGATACGATACGTCGAACGGGCAAAAACGAAAAGGCTCCCTAATATCAGACGTTCGCAGCCTTTCATACGGATATAAAAAAAGTCGCCCTGCAAAGGACGGCTTTTTGAAAACGGCTCTTGCCAACGATTACAATATTTCGATGGCGCCGGCAGCCGTACGGCCGCGGTCATCATAAATTTCATAGCTGACGCGCTGTCCTTCGTACAGCTTACGCAAACCTTTTTCTTCCAGTTTCGTAATATGGACAAATACATCCTTGCCGCCGTTTTCAGGTTGAATAAAGCCATAACCTTTACGTGAATTAAACCATTTAACAGTTCCTGTTGTCATATTATCTCCTATCTTCAATAGTTACACCTACTCCGTCAGAATTTTATTCCTGACAAACCATATTTATAATACTATTAATTTTATAGTCAATAGGCAATATTCATTTATAAGTTGTTTTTTGATAAAATATTTTGCACCTGCAACTTTAAATATTCACGAAATTCGGGATTAATACCTTTTTCGGCAATTTTGGCCTCAAGAATTTCCACAATAGCCCGCTGGTATTTGGGCTTGTTTTCCGCAATTTTGGCCAGATACCAGGCCGTGCCTTCAAATATCTGCTTTTCTTCGCTGTCCAAACCGGACACCATGCTTTCGTAACTCGGAGAAAAGCGTTTTTTTACCTCCGTATGTGCCAGTGCATACGACGCTTTTTGAATCTTATGCGCTTCTGCCGGCGTTATATCTCCGGCTTTTCTGCCGATTAAAAAATCTTTCAGTTTTTTAAACATTGATGCGCTAACACCATCAGACATGGTTACCTCCTTTTGCTGCCACGGCATCCCTGCGGATTTTGCGGCTTCGTATATTATGTTTTTTCAAAATAAGCGGCGTTTTTCTTTTTTGCAATCAGATTTTGAGGAAAATTATAAGAAAAAGTATTGACACTTAAAATAAAGCATATTATGAATGGGTCGTTGCTTGAGATTGCTTCATCGTCTAATGGTAGGACAGCGGACTCTGACTCCGTTAATCTTGGTTCGAATCCAGGTGAAGCAGCCAACTTCAAAGATGCACGGCAGAGAGTATGCTTTCTGTCGTTTTTTTATTTTAAAAATTTGTTTTTATTTCTTTCTTCCCACTTCTTGGCAACTGTGTCACAGTAGTATATTAGTTACTGTATGGTGGAAATTTGTTTATGGATTTTTGCCATATAGGCTCTCTTTTGAGGGCTTTTTTTGTGAGCTATGGCTTTTCGGTCGTAGCTCTTTTTGTTTTTAAATTTTATTTTTTGAAAGAATATCTCTATGGGGATGTATAGTGACTTTGCTTTAGATTCATTAGAACAAGATGAATTTAAGAGAAAAAAGAAAAGAAAGAATCCATTTGATATTGATAGTGAACTCAATATTGATGACTTGGATATTTCTGAAAGGCAACGAAATGCCCTTAAAAAACTTGATATGGCTAACCAACTTACCATTATTCGTGCGTTACGCGAGGGGCAAGAGTTGAAAAATTCTAATTATGGGACACAGTATGCGAAAAATGACAGGAGCTCGGTGGAGGATGAGGATAATCAACATTCTACCAAATCTGATCATTATTCATTAGCTGTTCATAGTAAGGATAACACTCACGAAATCTTCAATCGTGTTTTCCATAAGACATTAGGTGAAGAAGGCGGCTACGAAGATCGTAGAAATAAAATTGATGCTCCCACAAATATGGGCATTAGACAAGATACCTTAGATAGATTTAAAAAGGCTCACCCTAAAGAGTCTTCAAATCTTCCTATAAAGGTTAGAGATTTATCTTTAGAGCAAGCTAAACTTATTGCTAAAACTGACTTTTTTGATAAATATAGGATTAATGAACTTAAGCATAAAGCTCTTCAAGAGACTATGTTTGATGCATTTTTCAATCATTCTCCTATTGCGCCAGCTCTCTGGGCACAAAAATCAATTAACCAGCATACTTCACTACATGTAACTGAAGATGGTGTTTTTGGTTCTGAAACTATTAATGCTTTGAATAGTTTATCAGCAAAAGAGCTTGTGATTGTCAATAATTCCATTATTGATATGCGACAGGCTGACTATGAACAGGAGAAAAAAACGAATAAAAATCCTCATTATAAAGAGTATACTGTTGGATTACCTTCTCGTTTTGATAGATTCAGAATAGACTAATCTGGATAAAAAATGGGTGTTGGCTACTGCTAGTACCCATTTTTATTTATATTGAGATAAAAAAGTTTCTCTAACATTTCTATTAATACACTTCCTTCATCTACATAAGGTAATAGTGTTGAAATTGTCCCACAACGCCCTTCACAATATTTGTTTGCACTATAGATTTTGCCATAGAAATCTGATATACTTTTCCGTATTTTTTCTATATCTTGATACATACCTTGACGCATATCCTCATCAAAACCTTGAGCAATTTCCTGTTTTATTTTTTCAGTTAAACAATTATTGATCAGCGTATTTACTCTGACCATTTCCGCAGTAGTTTGATGTTCTTGAAGACTTTTGTTTTGCTCAACGCAATCCTCATAAGCTTTTTTAGCTTTTTCTTTTGCCTTTTCGGTAGTTTCCTCTTTTAGATAATGAATATCTGGTAAGTCATCTAATTTTGCTTTGATATTGTGTTCATTTTCAGAGATACACCCGCTGGCAACACCCAAATTCACAAAGTCGTCTCCTTCTTTATAATATATATGAGCTAAATCTACAGCCTCATTATTTATCAGCAACGGAGAGTCAGACTTTACATCTTTTATTGTTATTTTGCGAATCTGAGTTTCTTGACAGATGGAACAATATTGATATATTTCTTTTTGATGTTTTAATATTTCTTCAGCCCTTGCTATTGCATTCTCTTTAATTTCATAACAAATATCTGACCATGCACATTTTGCATTGAAACAGCTTATTATCATAAATAAAATCAATATTGCTTTCTTCATTCGCTTCCTTTCCTGCAAATCTTTCCTTGTATAAGCATTATGTTATAATTTAATAAGCTAAAGTCAAGGAGCAAATTCTTGTAATATTTCTATCAACTCTTCATCAAAAATCTTTTCGAAAGACATCAATGTTGGGCAGCCAACTTTAAAGATGTACGGCAGAGAGTATGTTTTCTGTCGTTTTTTTATTTTAAAAATTTGTTTTTATTTCTTTCCACTTCTTGACAACTGTGTCATAGTAGTATATTAGTTACTGTATGATGGAATTTTGTTTATAGATTTTTGCCATAAAGTCCCTCTATGGAGGGCTTTTTTTATATGAGCTATGACTTTTCGGTCGTAGCTCTTTTTGTTTTTAAACTTTATTTTTTGAAAGGATAACGTCGATAAATACTTTGTAAGCACTCCTAAACATCAACGCGAAAATATCAAAAAGAATCGATTACCGCAAGAAAGGAGAAAGGCTTTGAGAGATTTACGGAAGTAAATCATCCCATCAATCTGTGGGGTAGTATCTCTGGTAATGCAGGACGTCGTATAGAACTTCTTCAAAACGGCGTCCTAATTCCATATCATTTACTGCTTGACCGTAAAACCCTGTGTTTACTTGATTATACATTACACCATAAAATTCTAGCATACTTTGCTCCATTAAATCCAATGCCTTTATCATTTTTTCAGCATTTTCAGGGGTGGATTTTTCTTTAATTTTTGCGATGATAATTTCTTTTTGACAGGCATTGTATTTTTTATAACCTTTCTTTATTTCATCATTATAAAAAAAGCTATCCCATACGGGTTCCACAGTTTTCGCATGACACTCTTTGCTCAAAGCTTCTGCTTGTAACTTAACTTCATCCACCCAATCTTCATCTACCCACTCTCTTTTTGCTTCAACATTTGAGCTAAATACAAACATTGTAGTTATTATCAATAACAGATATCTCATCTTTTTCCCCTTAATATTATTTGATGATATAATTTAATGCCTTAAAGTCAAGGAGCAAATTCTTTTAATATTTCCATCAATTCCTCATCAAAATCTTTTCGAAAGATATCAATGTTGGGCAGCTAACTTTAGTAAAAACCAGCGGAGATGTTTTTCTCTGCTGGCTTTTTTATTTGAACTATCTGTTTTAGTTTGATAGACTTATATTAACCCTTTCTTTGTGCAATACAGCACAAAAGCTATTTTTATAGCGACATTGGAGAAAAATATGCCCTATAATAAAGCAACCTCTGTAAATGGGAAAGAGATAATTTTAACAAGAGAAGAAAAGTCTGCTGTAGATGAATTTCACAAGAGCAGGATTGCCTTTGCTTTTCTTAGTGATGGAAGATGCGCGATAAATATTAACGATGCCAGAGAACACAAGGTTTATCTCAAAGATGATTTCGGTATCTCTTTTGAAGAGTTTGAGCATCTCACCCGAGGATATATCAAACCAGGAAGATTGGTTTTCTACACCTCTCTCAACTTCCTGCCTGTAAAAGATATATCAGAAGAAATGGTTAACCTTTTGACGGAAAAAGCTTTAGAATTCTTCGGTCCCGGGAAATACGAGATTTGGAACGGGCTTAAAATCGGCCGATTAGGCGAGGAATGGGAAGCCATAGAAATAAAAGGAACCGTTTTGGTTCGATAATGTGTGCAGGAAAGAATACATAAAGATTATTCATATTGTGTCGCTGTTCTGCTTTTTAATTTTTACCGATTGTTTTTAGACTGATGCCTATCTGGTTTAAGTCTAGCTTTGGTTTGTTCTTGGTTTTTGCTTGACTCTTTGGACGGATTATTTATACTTTTTTTTCGTTAAATTTATTATTCACTATTAATTTTTATGTTCTATGGATTTAAGAGTATTGAGAAAAGAGTACAAACTTCCGTTGTGCATTCTGCAAAATGCCGTTAAATTATCCCAGCATGCGGCTATGACTTTTTCCGATGATAACCAAAACAATAAAGAAGTTGATTTGCAACAGCTCTTGGGGAATTGTGCAAGCCATTATGTGAAGAAACTTCCTTATCTTCCTTTGAAGACGGTTGTTTATGGTATAGCTTCGGCAAAAAAGCAAATTGCCGTCGTTAAGCTTTTGTGTCCATCAGAACGGCGCATGCCTTGTATTGTCGACATTGCCAATACACTGGCGCAGGAGGCTTTAGTTAATGGCAAAGACAATGTTTTGAACAGCAATATCAATTTGTTAGCAGCTTCTCTCGGAGAACGTTTTCAAATTGAAGCCGCGGATATTTTTAGCCTTGAGGACTGCATCTGTGGACTTTACTGCCATAAAAACCGCCTTGTCGGCATAGCGCAGATTTCTGCGGCAGATATTCCCGAAGCTAAACGGCCTTTGGTTAACCATGTGGCGGAAAACCTGGCCAAACACGCCGTTTATTATTACGGCGCATATCTAAGCCGAGAAAACACATATCAATTAACGACGGCGGGGTAATTGAAACGCTATTTTACAAAACCGAATCTCCGGATTTCAGCGATTTTATTTTAGCCCTGCCTTATGTTATCGGTGATGGAATTGTTTCTGCTAGACCTACGCATTTTTTCCACAGAGGTTGGTCTTACCCTACTTTGGCAGAATATCTGGCGGAAAGTTCCCGAATTTTGCAGCAAAAAATACCGCAGGGGCAGAATATTCAGCTTAAGCCGGAGCGTTTTATCGTTCTCTGAGATTTTTGACAGTCTTTTCTTAACGTGAAACGGATGGAAAATTCCATCCGTTTTTTTATTGTTGACATTTTTTAGTTGTCTTTATATTCTTTTTATATCAAATTTATTATTAACATTAAATTTTTGATATTATGAGGTTAAATAAAATTGTTTTATCCGGTGCCAACGAGTTTACGGACGCCGGTGCATTGGCAGAATTTGGCAGGAAACATGAACTTGCAGAAATAGGAATTCAGGTTTCCGGAGACAAGGCCTTTTTCGGCTCAGCCAGATATTGGTGGCTTCATACGCTCACTTTTTACGTTTCGTCTCAAAATCGCCTGGCATTGCATCTTAATAAAGACTGGGCGGAAGCTTTCTGCGCCGGGAAAATTCCTACCGAATTGGAAACTTTTCTTAAATTCCGGCATCACAATGGAAAACCGGTTTTTGAAAGAATACAGCTTAATTTCAAAATCGGACGGGAAAAAACGCCGAATATGGATACACTGCTGGCAACAATGAAGCGTTATCAGCCGGAGCATAAATTCATTTTATCCTACAACGACAGCAATAAAGAATTCATCCGGAATATTTACAAAAGCGGTTTTATGATTGATGCCTTGTTGTACGATTCATCATTCGGTGAAGGAATTACTCCCACGCAACGCGCCGCACCGGTTTTTGCCGATGTTTATCAGGGATATGCAGGAGGTCTTTCCCCTGATAACGTAATGGACGAGCTTAATAAAATCGGCGCGCTTGTTCCTCTGGGCAAGTGCTTTTTTATTGATGCCGAAGGGAAGCTTAAAGGTGCAGACGGACATTTATCTCTTGCGAAGTGCAACATCTTTTTACAACAGGCTTCCAAATGGAATAAACAGAATTTTGTTCCGGGCAAATAATTGCTCCCCAAGACCTATTTTCCCTGCCGGCTTTTATGGTCGGCGGGGATTTTTTAGATAAGTATGCCAAACCTTTTTCATCAAAGTTGAAAAAGGATAATCAGACAATTCTTCAGGCTTGGCAAAGAAACCGTCGGGCATAGGTGCGATATCGCTTTTAAGCTTATATATCTGCAATGTCAGCTTAAAATGGGTAAAAACATGGGTTACGGACAAACCGGTATCAACGGCACCTTCACCAATCAAGCCTTTATCATTCCAAGGAAATTCATAAAGCCCCGAAAGCAACCCCTTTTCTGTCCGTTTGCGGATAAACAATTCGCCACGCCCGTTTTCCGTCACAAGAACAATACCCTGTTTTTCTTTCTTCTCCAGTCTGCGGCGAACCGGTATCTGTTCCAAATCTGAAGCGGTGCGTGACCGGCAATATTCCTGCCACGGGCATAACAGGCATTGCGGATTTTTTGGAGTACATACGACTGCTCCCAAATCCATAATCGCAGACGCATAATCTGCGGCATTTTCTTTACTGGTAAGAAGCGCTGCCTTTTGGCGAATCGTATCGGCGATTTCATCAAGCGGTGCTGTCAGATGATACAAACGGGCAATAATCCGCATAACGTTGCCGTCAATGACCGTTTCCGACTTATTGAATGCCAGCGCCATAAAACTTGCAACAGTATAGGCTCCGATGCCTTTTAATTTTAAGACGCCTTCCCTGGTGTCAGGAAACCTGCCACCGAATTCATTGACAATCATCTGTGCGGTTTTGTGCAACGAGCGGGCGCGAGTATAGTATCCCAATCCCTGCCAAAGCTGATAAACGTCCTCTTCCGCCGCAGCGGCCAAATCCCCGATAGTCGGAAAGCGTGCCATAAAACGGTGAAAATAAGGAATTACCGTTTTTACCGTTGTCTGTTGGAGCATAAATTCAGACACCAAAATTACATAAGGGTCAGGGTGCGGTCCGCCCTTTACCCTCCAGGGAAGTTCCCTGCCGTTTTTTTCATACCACTGCAGCAGCAGATTTGTCATACTTTCGTTTGTCATAGAATATTGTTATTGCCGTTTATTATAAATGTCCATACTTTTTACGCTTGACATTTCTTTCCTGTTTAAATATCGTCCATTTAAAATCAGTATAAATATTGGTGATTATACAAAAAGGAGAAAAACTTTCAATATTTTTGATTTTCCTGATCAGTTGATATCTGATATTAACGCAGGAAAAATCAGCTCACGCTATTCTCATGACAATACAATCACATTGACTGACGGCGTAACGTGTCTGAATATGGACTGTTCCGGCTTTGCCTGCTACTATCTACAAAAGATAGGACAATTAAAGGCTCTGCAGGAAATCAAAGACTTTGTTTCTCAAAGCAAACATATTGCCCCTGAAGACATAAAGCGCATTTACACAAAAGAGTTTGCCATCTTTTTCAGGCAGGCTGAAAAAAATTCGCAATATTGGCTCAGAATTACGAATCCGGCAGATTTGATGAGAGGCGATATAATTGCCTTCACTTCAGTCTATATAAAAGAAAACCATACTATGATTGTTGATAAAATCTTATCATGTACAGACAATGAATTAACAATTCGTGTTTTTGACAGTACCGGATTTCCACATATAAACGATACAAGGAAAAATACGACCGGAATCGGAAGCGGTAATGTTGTTTTATTCAAAAACGAAACCGGACGATGGGATGCCTATCAACAAAGCAATTCATACAAGCCCTGCGGATATCTTGATTTCGGGAGATTGAAAAATATAAAAAGCCGATAATTTTCCGGCATAAAAAAAACCTCCTGACGGAGGTCTTTAATGGTGCACCAGAGTTGACGAATTGTTGAACTCCATTGTTGATGAAACATCTGATATAAACGGGTGGAAAAATGAAAATTCAACGGAGGGCAGACAATGACATAACACAATGAAGATGCCTGTTATGGTGGCTTTAAATAACTGTAATACAAAAACAATTAAATGAATAACGAACTTTTAAGGAGAAAAATAATGGAAAATCTAGACACTAAAATCTTAAACAAAGGAGAAAAGAAGATGTCTAATAAAACGCAGGTGTGGGTGAATGATTGGATTGAAACTGAAACAAATAAAATTGATGTTTCAGCCAAAGAGGAAAAGAAGGAAAACGTCTCAAAAGTAGGACGTTTCATAAGGGATTGGATTGCAAGAGAAACAAATCTTTCTGCTTCAAATTAAATTATTTTGAGTAATTTTCCTTAATAAGTGCGACTCCTTGCGCGATTTTTGCAGAGAATCGCACTTAATTCGGTTATTTTTACTTTTTAATTTAAATTTTATAGATGAGTGGATTTATGAAAACAAAGGATTTGGCAAATATCATAAAAAAGAGACGCAAAGAACAAAAATTAACTCAATCACAATTAGCAGGATTAAGTAATGTTGGGGTGCGTTTTATTGTTGATTTGGAAGCAGGTAAGGAGACCTGTCAGGTTGGCAAGGTATTATACATTTTAGAGATGCTGGGGATTAAATTGGATATTGATGGAAAAAATTACTGACCTGTCTGTATCGTTAATAATTTAAGAATTGAGGCGGTATTTTTTCATTGACTTTTGCGGAGAATAAGTGTGTAAATCTCCGCAAAAATTGCGGAGATTATTGGACGATGCAATAATTGGTGAAATAAAATTAGTTTGCAAAATTTTACCGATGGGGAAATTTTTAACTCAAAAGACATTCAAAAATTCCAAAATTTACCGATAAGGAAATTTATGTAATTTCTATTTTAGAAAATCACCAATATTTGATATTTTCTAAAATAGAAATGATAAAAATTCCGACTATTTTTGCATTGAATGATAAATTAGTCGGAATTTATGAAGTAAATGGACTTTTAGAAATCTAAACTGTTCATATCTAATAAGAAATCTTTTAATCCAATGAAACCAATTCCACTATCATCGTGATAGGGTTTGATATTGTCCTTAACGATAATGATTTTCTTAAACGAATCGGCAATTTTAAGCAATGGCCTTTCTTCTTGGGCTTTCTTTTCTTCGGTAGGCATTATCAGGGCTGATTGAATGTAATATTTTTTGCTGCCTTTACTTGCTACAAAATCAACTTCAATCTTTTTCTCTGTATATCCTGTTCCATTTTTTTCTAAAATTCCGATTTCACCAACATCTACTTCATAGCCTCTGATATTCAATTCATTATAGATGATATTTTCCATAATGTGTGTTTCTTCCTGTTGGCGAAAATTGAGTCTGGCATTTCGCAACCCAATATCGGTGAAATAGTATTTTGATGGCGTGCTGATATATTTTTTGCCCTTTATATCATACCGCAAAACTTTGTTGATGATGAATGAATCCTGCAAGTAGTCCAAATACTGCTTAATGGTGGGAAGGGAAATATCAATATGTTTCACACTCTTAAATGTACTTGCTAATTTTTGAGGATTAGTTAAACAGCCAATTCCAGAAGCAATAACATTTATCAATTCTTCCAGTTCATCATTATTTTTAATTTTATTTCGTTCTTCTATATCCCTGATGTAGGTCTCTTTGAATAAATCTTGTAAATATTTGGCTTTTTCTTCATCTGTTTTTTTTGATAATATTAAAGGCATTCCGCCATAGGTATAGTATTCTCGCCAAGCATCGCTCCAATCTCCACCGACAGCAGAATAGAATTCGGCAAAACTGAATGGATAGACTCTGACTTCATCTCCTCTGCCACGAAATTCTGTGACAACATCGGAAGAAAGGAACTTTGAATTGCTGCCTGTTACATAAACATCTAAATTTTTAATATGCAGAAACCCATTTAAAACATCTTCAAAACTATCCATCATTTGCACTTCATCAAGCAGCAGGTAATACATTTCATCATCTTTTATGCTGGATTTGACATACTTATAGCAATTGTCAGGGTTGCGATATTGTTTTTTCTCATAATCATCAAGGGCAATATGGATAATATGGTCTTCTTTAACACCTTCTGCCAACAAGTGCTTTCTGAATAATTCGGAAAGCAGATAAGATTTTCCACATCTTCTGATGCCGCTGATAATTTTAATCAGTCCATTGTGCTTGTGGGATATTAATTGGTTTAAATAATGTTCTCTTTTGACTTCCATATCATCCTCTCATTTTAGAAAATTACCAATATTAGACATTTTCTAAAATAGAATATAGCATCAAAAGATGTAAAAATCAATTTCTATTTTAGATTTTTGCCAATATTAGGAGTTTTCTAAAATAGTCATTGAGCGATAGAATAAAGAATATCTTGACTTATTTTGCTATAATTACTATATTAACAATTAATCTATGTAAAATTTATGCAAAGAATGGTGGTTGTATGCTAATAAACTTCAAGTTTAGTAATTATAAAAGCTTTAAAGATGAGGCTGAATTTTCAATGGAACCGTTAACAAACAATGGCTCCATTAGTAATGCTATTGAAACTGGTTACAAAAAAGCACCTTGTGTTTATAAAACATCAGCAATTTTTGGAGCAAATGCTTCTGGTAAGTCTAATTTTATTGAAGCAATGAACTATTTTCAGCATTTAATGGAAAGCAGCTATTTAAAAAGATTAAATGAATCAATGGAACTTCCCTCATATAAGCTTTATGATGAACAAAAAAATTCAAAATTTGAATGTGAATTCATTAAAAATGGAATAGCTTACAGATATTTAATAGAATTAAATGATACTGAAATTGCGAGAGAAGAAGCTTATTATACTGAACTTTCAGATGATAAAAGAGAAAAGTGTTTATTCAAGCGGACATTAGAAGATTTTATTAGTCCATATGGTTTGGATAAAGAATTTGCGAAGCAAACCTTAAAAAACAGGCTTTTGATTAGTGAATTGGTGAATAATAGAAATATTCAAGACCCACATATATTGAATATCTATAATTGGATAGTTATGGATATTGCAATTCTTTCAACTCCTTATGAATTAAGTTTGAGAAGTGATATTGCCAAAAGAGACCTTGATTTAGAAGAAAAAACAAAGTTTTTAAATAAGGCAGATATTCATATTGATAGATTAGTTTCTAACAGAGATGGGCTTTTTTCCATACATAAAAGTGAAAGCGGAAAAGAAGTCGCATTCAATTTTGAAGAAGAGGAATCAGAAGGAACAATTATTTTATTGGCTTTATCTGATGATGTATTACCTGTATTGGAAAATGGTAAAATACTTTTCATTGATGAGCTTGATAAATCCTTACATCCTCATTTGGTAAAATATTTGATAGGATTATTCAACAATCCAGAAACGAATCCGAAAGGAGCACAGCTTATCTTCACTTCTCACGCCCACTATTTGATGGATGGAGAGCATCTGACCAGAGACCAAATTTGGTTTGTATCCAAGGAAAATGGCTATTCCAGCGATTTATATTCTTTGAGTGATTTCAAGCAAATCAAAAGAAAAAAAGGTGCCTTTTACAATGAATATATGTATGGCATCTTTGGTGCTATTCCCAATATAAATGGAGACTAAACGGTGGCAAGGATTCAAAGGAATAAACAATTACGCCCCTTGCATCTGTTTATTTGCGAGGACAGTAAATCTTCAAAATACTATATGCAGGGATTGGGGAGAGCCAAAGATGTTAATATTAAAGCCGAAGAAGCAGATGGGACAAGCCCTGAAAATGTTTTAAGAAGTGCAAGAGAAAAACAGAAACTATTTAAAGACAAAGGAATCGTGCAAATTTATTGTCTTTTTGATAAAGACGATTGTGATGATGAAAAGTTTAAGAAAGTTGTTCAGCAATGTAGAAAAGCAGGTTTTGTAGATGCTGTTTCGGTTCCTTGTTATGAATATTGGCTTTTATTGCATTTAAAAAGAACTAATCAGCCGTTTAGAGATGCCAGAGAATGCTGTGAAACATTCCAATCCGAATATAATAAGAAGTTTCAAACCCAGTATACAGTTAAGCAATTGAAGGCAAAAACAGATATTTTTAATGATTTAAAAGATAATTTGGATTCTGCAATTGCTAATGCTGACAGTTTGGAATTGGAAGAGACAAGTTGCCCTTATACCAATATGCATCAGGTAATTAAGGAGATTATATTTTAGAATTTTGATAAAAATTAGGTAAATCAACACAATATAATTCTAACGTATTGAAAAAAAATTATTTGTGTGTTTATATTAAAATTAGGTTCACGTTGAAATGGAATATTTGTATGAATGAAATGGTTTCAGTTGATGATGAGGAAGTGGATAATGGCGGAGCTATTGCTCTTAAAGGTTTTAACTATCAAAATGCAGTAGCTAGTCTAATTGCAATATTGAATTATGATAAAGATAATTTTTTGCTTTTTATAGAAACAAAAGATGATATTGAGGTTGATGTAGAGGATAGGCACGTTTTTATTCAAGTAAAAGGACAGAACCTCACCTTAACCAATTTACTTTCTATTGAAAATAAAAATAGCGATAATAAAAAGTGTATTTTTTCAAAAAATATTAAAAAGAATCACCCAAAAGCTTTGTATCATATTGTACTTTTGAGCTTAAAGAACGACCAAAAAGATATTATAGAAGCCTCTGAAAATACAGTTTTTTCTGAAGAATATTTATATTCTGCTGAACAGCAAAACAAAATAATACAAAAATTAAAAGAAATAGGTTTTACTGAGGAAGAATTAAAAAGTAAGCTTCCTCTTTGTCGTTTATATTTTACACCATTTAAAAATAAAAAAGAAGATGCTGCTAAATTTCTTATTGGTTGTATGTGTGATAAGAATATTAAAGTTGATGAGAGAGGAAAAATTTTACTTAATGAACTATTTTCGGTTATTAATCAAAAAGCTGAGAAAATTATAAAAACACCAGAGGATATTGAGAAGAAAAAAATTGATAAAAAGTATTTAACTAAATTATTTGAAACAAATGAAACGTATGCAATTAAAGAAGACATATTAGCGGAACTTTATAGAGAAAAATTAATAACATATCCCGAAAAATATAACATTAGCAGGGAATTTCTTAGAATAATGTCTTTTTATAAATTTCCCAAAAAACTGTTAAATGAGCAATTGGAAAGTTTTGATATTTCAGGTGGGCTTAAAGAAGTTTTTACAGACTTATTTGACAGAGCACAGAAAATCTTACCTGATATAAGTAAGAACACTATTTTTGCTTTATTGATAGATTTGTATATTCAAAAATTAGGAGAAAACAAAAATGATATTAACTAAGTTGGTAATTTTAGACCGCACAGATAAAGAAGCAAATGTTTTTGTTTTCTCTGATAAAGCTAATATTATAACATCAGATGATAGTTATGTGGGAAAATCTTGTTTGTTAAAATCTATGTTCTATGCTATGGGATTTCCAATCAGAGTAATACAAAATGGTTGGATTTTGAAGAATAAATTATTCAAACTTTATTATATACACGATAACAAAGAGGGTTTTATAATTAGAAGTGGCGATACCTATTGGGTAGATAATGTATCTGAAGCTCTAAGTACGATGGAATATTCAAAATGGTTACTTCAAAAATATAATTTAAATATAAGACTTCCTTTGAAAGATAATGTTGATATACGAACCGTTTATCCATCTGCTATAATATTACCATTTTATGTTGACCAAGATGTATCGTGGTCCGCAATCCCATATAAAAATGTAGCAAATGATTTGTCTCAATATGCAAGTTCTGTAATACCTAGTGCTTTATTTGAATATTTATTTGGTATTTCAACAAATGTTATAATGGATAAAAAACAAGAAAGATTACATTTGTCTAATGAAAAAAATTCATTAGGACAACAATATGATACTTTGTCTATACTCAAAGATGACTTTATAAGAAAAGATACAGAAGAATATGCCTTTAATGAACAGGAAGCAATCAATGACATAAAAAGGTATCTTTCGCTCGCAGAAGGTATAAATGTTAAACTTAATGAGTTTAAATCTAATATTTACCAAAAGAAGATTGAAGTTGATAACTTAAAAGTTGAGACTTTGGAACTTACAAAAATTATTGAAAATACAAGACATTCTTATAACGAAATTAGAGATGTGTGCTCTCATTGCGGTTCGGATTTGACTGAACAACAGTCAATGACGAGAATTAGACTTGAAAATGACCAGTATGAAGCGACTTTATTGAGAAATGATTTAGATAGAAAAATAAAAAAATTAGAAGCTGAAATAGATAGTATTTTACAAGGTAAATTAGGACTTGAAAATGAATATGCATCCTTATTATCCATTGCCGAAAAGAAACAAGGAGAAATAACATTACAGCAATTTATTGAGCAGAAAGCTCAAAAGCTAGCTAAGACTAATTATGTTGAAGTGAAAAATACATTAAATGAGAAAATAGCCAATTTGACGGAAAGAATCAATAAACTCAGTTCTGAAATTAGGATTTTAGAAAAACAGCAAAAAGTTAAGAGAGATACAATAGGTTTAAGATTTAATGAATTAAAGGAAAAATTGAAAATTACTTTCTCTACCGCTTCTTTAAATGAATTATCATTTCTTGAATTTAAGACTATTACTGCAAGTGGAACTGTTAGTAATGTAACATTGTTTTCTATTTATATCATTTATCTACGTTTGTTATCTGAATATTCAGTTGTTGAATTGCCCTTTGGCTTTGATGCTTTAATCAAAGATGAATTAACTGAAAATAATATAAAACTGATGTATGAAACATTAGAGAAGTATATTTTAAATTCTAATAAGCAGGTTTTTGTGGTGATGTTGAAAGATAAATTAAAATATATTACGGGAAACCATAATTTAATTGAGCTTAATAAACCAATTCTTGATAAAACAAAATATGATGAGTTATTAGAAGAATTTACATATATGCGTAAATTATGACTATACCCTATTTTTACATTTTCAAAAGTGTAAAATCTAAATTGTTTTGCTTGACAATTTTACACTTGTAAAATATATTCTTAAATATAGATTTTACATTTTAAGGGTTTAGCAATGATTTTTAATTATATACGAGTTTCTACTGTTGAGCAAAATACTGAACGACAGTTGAGAGATGTCGTTTGCGATAGGGTGTATGAAGAAAAGGTTAGTGGTAAGGATACAAATCGTCCCCAATTACAGGCAATGCTGTCCAATATCCGTTCTGGGGACATCATTAATATTCACGAAATGAGTCGTTTGGCGAGAAATACTCGTGATTTGCTTAATCTAGTTGAGGATATTACTTCCAAGGGAGCAACGATTATTTTTCATAAGGAAAATATGACTTTCAAAGGGGATGGAAAACAAGACCCATATCAAAAAATGATGATGACGATGTTGGGAGCTGTGGCTGAATTGGAGCGTTCTATTTTATTGGAGCGGCAGCGTGAAGGCATTGCCATCGCAAAAGCGAAAGGAAAATATAAAGGTGGCAAGAATAAATTGTCAGATGAACAAGTAGCTGAATTGAATGCCCTCCATAAGCAAGGACTTCCTATTGCTAAAATTGCAAGACAATTCAAAATCACCCGCCCAACAGTGTATAGTTATTTGAAAAATGAAAAGTGATATTAATCCACTATGTTGATATAAAACCCCGAATAAATCGGGGTTTTATGGAAGCATCTAACGAAATAGGTATTAATTTGATTCAATCTTCATTTTTGTTGGTCTTTCCAATTTGTAATCTGTGCTTATTGGTGTAGGAAAATACCCTGTCTTCTCATAAAAATACCACCAATCTCCTTTATATCCTTTAACATATTTAGCAACTCTGGCATTAAATGATATAATATCTCCCTCTTTCAGATTTAATTTTTGGAATTGCTTTCCTAATGAAAACCACAGATGGTCTGTAATTATATCATCGTTTCCATACAACCTAACATTTTTTAACATAATTGTTGGTTCTGGTTCATTCCATCCAGATTTCCAACCAAACTGGGCGACCTCTGCACTATATCTATGCCGCTCTTTGTTTCCAATTGCTTTTAATCTTTCTCTCATTTATTTACCTCTTGTAATTTAATAAAATTTAACAAGAGGTGTAATAATGTAGGAAACTTCTAAAATCTATGTTGTTGGAATTTCAGTATTTTAATGTTATTGGATGTTATTTCTTTTTGGGTGGAGTTAATTTTATAAATTCATCTATGGATGACTTATAATAATAAACACGGTTTCCTCTTTTTACAAATTTAATTTTATCAGGATACTGACATCTCATCGTGCGTAGAGATGCTTCTGAATATCCTAAAATTGCAGCTGTAACTCTGGGCGATAGTAGTTCTCTTTTTTCATCGTCAATAATTGTTTTATTACTTGTTTCGTAGGCTTTCTTTTCCCAGATTAATAGGTCATCTTTTGCATAGTTACAATAGCATTCCTCTAATGCTACCCTTAATGTTCTGATGGAGGTTTCAAAGTCAGGGATGTTTTTAGGAGAAAAATCAAAACATTTGGCTTCAATTTTTAGGGGAAATTTGCAATCCGTAAAATAAAATATATTATTGAACTTTACATAAGAAAAATTTACTCGTGCTGGGAAAATTCTTCTGAAAAATGCAACATTACTGTTGAATTCTGCTCCTTTGAAACTCCATAAGTAACGAAACCAATCGTCATTTTGAGAATTATCTAATTTGTATTGATTAAATAAGAAAGCATATCCATTTGTTTTAATATATTCAAAATCGGCATTTTTTAAAAAATTGGTATCTTCAAAGTGGGTAGTCCCAATGAAATTTGAACGGTTAAATGAAACATCTTGTTCAAATACCGAATTTCTAAAATCAGTATTTCCATTAAAGATACATTCTTTAAAAGAAACATTGGATTTAAAATGCATATTTGATAGGTTTAGATTATAAAATATACAATTGGAGAATATTATATCTCGGCATAGATATTCATCGTGATTTTCTCTATATTTTGATTTGCCAAATAAGAGTTTGATATTTTCTAAGAAAACATCGCTAAAATCTCTATCTGTTATTTGTATGGGTGTCGTTTTTTGTTCTTTTGCAATAGCCATAAGTTCTGAATTGGTCATTTCAGGCATTTCAGGTATTTTAGTTTTTTTGGGCTTTTTAGATATTTTTGCGAATTTTTGTTCTATGAAATCTATACATCTTTTGCGATGTTCTCTATTGATAATATTTCGTTCAAAATAATCTTTTGCAGGAGCTACGCTATTAAGCATTTGTGTCAAATCATTTTGAATGTAGGGTAACTCCAATTGTTCTTTATCTTTTAAATAGGTAACAGCTTCTTTTATTTTCTGTTTTTCATAATCTTCAAAATAACCAGAAAAAGCATTGGACACTAATTTTTGGGAAAGTTTATGTGTTAAATTGAGGTCTTCATTCGGATTTTGAGCCGCTAATTTTGTTAATACACTCTGTAAAATTAATATTTCTCTATGATATGGCGTATCCTGCATTTTATGTTATCCTTTTTAACATTTTTTCACAGGATACGGACTCATATTTTGAAAATCAAGAATAATTTTTGAATTTATAGATTTAATCTCATTTTGCTAAATTCGCATTCAACACGACAGATTCAACAATTTTTCTGCCTAATTCGGTGGCATTCCAGCCAGAAGTATTGAAGCCGAAAGTAGATTTAATTCCTTTTGGGGCATCTAACAGAGTGATGAGAGCATAATCTTGCTCCTTATAATTAAAATGTCCTAAAAATGCTGTGATAACCTCGTCTGGATTATCCAACTTATAATCCGTAGCGGTCAGTCCATAAACATTGACATTTTCAATGTTTATTCGTCTGGCTGTCCCATTGGTAACATTACTTCTTAATTTCTTTAAATCCTCTTTTGTAGCAGATTTGATGAAAGTTGCATAATCTTGGATAAACTGCTGTGGTGTCGCTAATTTCTCTTTTTTCAGCAGTTTCATCACATTGTTTGGAGTATAGGAATAATCCTGATTGTAATCAAAATTTTCCAAAATACTGATGGATGCAGAATTCAAAACTTCATTGTTTTTAAGATTTACCAGAATAAAAGCACCACCAGCAGCATTAAATTTTTCAATTTCTTCTGCTAATATACTATAATTCCTTTTGCAGATGGAAGATGCTGTATTGCAGTTTTCGGCAAAGGATTTGTTGTCAGAGATATTTTGATGAACACATCCCATCAAAATCAAAGAAATCATCCAAAGAACCGCTTTTTTCATCTTTTATTTCCTTTTTGTAAAATAGCTTTCATCATTAATTATTGATAAAGGTCAAGCATTCATTTTTCATATTAGAATCTTTTATTTGGTAGCAATAGCTCCTTTGACCTTTTAATTTTGCTAAGCAATAATTTTTATCATCACTATTTTTAATTTGATAACAGTATGAAACTTGCCTTTTTTCCATAGCAAGGCAATTGTTTTTCAAGTCATTATCTTTAATTTGATAACAGTTTGCCTTTACTGTTGCAGGAAATAAAGCAATACAACAAATCACCATCAAAGCTTTTTTCATTACTTTTCTCCTTATATCAAGTCAATTTTTATTAATTCCATAGTTGTTTTTCACCTGATTAAATATCTTTCAACTCGTCCAAAACATTTTGGAGATGCTCTTGCTTTTCAGCTTCCTGTTTTCGTTTAGCCTCTTGTTGCAAAGCTTTACGTTTGGCTTCTTCTGCTTTTTTCTTCAAGGCAATTTGTTTATTTTGTTTTTTGATGGTTTCGGCTTCTTTTTTCAGCAAAGTATGGAATTCATCATCATTGTTTATTTTTTCAAGAACTTCCGCCAATCCTTCTTTATATGCAGACAGATATGCTGCTGCCTGAACCTGATTGGGAGCATAGCCATAATAGCAGGCGATAAATTTCCAATCTTCGGCGATTGCGCTGTATTCTCGTAAATGTCTGCCATTTAAATCATAAACATTGGCAGTAACTTTAACCGTATATTCTTCCGTTCCAAACGGATAACCGATTAAATTAAGAGTTCCCAGAGATAATGCAGACGGAAGGGACCCGAAAAGTGTCATTAAAGCTCCTTGCTTACGATTAAAAATATCTTGGGAGACAACAACACTGCCAATATAATTATCATTATTGCTGAGTTTTTTTATTATTTCTTCATTAACATCATAGGCGACGGTTTTTAAGTGTTGTTGTCTGGTATCTATTTTGGCTCTTTCGCCAACATTGGTCTGGGTGATGACATAAATGTTCTCTGGAACATTCAGGGTAAATTCATAGTCCTGATATTTAAAAGGAGCTATATCTGTCTGATAGTCTTCCATCGTAATGGAACGACAGGATGTTAAAAACAACATCAAAAAAAGTAGTTTCTTCATTTTACAGCTCCTTATACATAATTTTTTCTAATTGTTTTTCTGTTCCATCCCAATTACCGAGAATATTACCAGAGTTTCTTCCAAAATCATCGCTGTCTTTTTGTCTTTTTAGCTTAATGATAGGATAATTTTGGTCTGGAAAATGGTCATATTTATTTGAACCATCTTGGGGAGTATATCTGATGTAAGATATGTTCATTATGGGATATTGCTGCTTAACAATTTTTTCTAATGATTTTATTTTTTTCTCACAGGATGGACATCCATCAAAGATAATCAGAATTTCATTGAGCGGATTTTTTAACAGATTGGCTATTTCTGTATGTTTCATTTCTTTGGCATACTGATATGCTGTCCATTTTTCATCTTTGGATTTATAAATGTCTGCCTTGTGTTCCACTAATTTTTTTGCAGCATAAATGTTATTTTTGATGGCTGCATACATAATTGCTGTTCTGCCCTTTTTATCCAGTTCATTCAGATAGGATTTTTTATCCAGCAGTAAATCCAAAAATTCATTATCCTGACGGATAACAGCATATATCAACGGTGTATAGCCGTTCTTATCAACTACATCAGGGGAAGCCCCGAGCTTAATAAGTTCTTGGGCGAAAGCCATATCATCTTTGATGAAATGAGCGACAGGATGTTCCCCGTCAATTTTGATTGCATCCAAATCCTCTGGGGCTGATAATACATCTTTAACAGCTTTTACATCTTTGGAAATTAGTGCGTTTTTTAATGCTTCTGTATCTTTGACAATAAAATCTACACTATTGCTAAAATCATCATCTAATTTAATTGCAGGAATGGAGATTTTTCCCAATTTTGATGTTTTTATTTTGGCTGATAACTTTACAGCAGAAGTTGTTGTGTCTTTTGAACAACTTATTCCATTCTCAACAACTTCAAATTGATTTTGGGTTAGAGTTTCCTTTACTTTATTTGTTAAAACTTCACAATTAGCATTATCTTCGTGCCATTGAAAGAGTAAAGAAATATTTTCTCCCTTTTCATAAACAGGTTTTGATACATTTAGAGTCAAACCATATATCGTTTGTGATGAAGCTTGTTGAAGAGATTGCGGTTTAGTAAAATAATATCTTAATCCCAGCTCTGATTTAAGAGGTTTTTGACAATATTTTTCCAAGAATCTATCAACATAAGGAAATCCTTTATTTTCTAATACTTTTTCTGATTGAGTAGGAATCTTATTAAAAATATTTTTGCATTTTTCAATCTGTTTTTTATCTTGTCTAATATCTGCATCAAAATATGCAGCCAATCTTCCTTTATCAACAATATCAAAATCTGTATCTGAAATGCTTCCATATTGGGTTATTCCCCAGCCAAAGTATTGAGCAATTCTACTTTCCATTGTTTGTCTTACCTGCCTATCAAGACGTTTCAAATTTTCCTCATCCTGCCTCATTGTCATTTGAACAAATTCTGGATTTTTATAGATTTGCATTAATTCTGTATAATTTACATCGCTACCCAAAATCCTATGGGGAGCGAGAACAGGCGGGTTTGTAATATCAAGTGTAGCCACACTTAATCCAGAACAAAAATAGAATTGTTCTTTTTCACTCTTATTATCAAAATTTTTGTAAAAACTTTGATATCTATTAGCAACTTTATTTTCGGCAGCCATTATTATTTTTTCAAATTTATGATAGTAGTTAGCTTTCAAATCGCTGTATGAATAAGCAATATTTCCTAATGCAATAAATTTGTGGACTATAAAATTTGTGTATGGCTGATATAGCCGACAATTCAGCATTCTCATCTTCATTTCATAATTTTTAATATCTAACTCTTTTTCTGAAATGTTTATTGGCTGGCCATTAGGCGTGAGGTATATAATGTCTCGTCCCCAGCTATTTTCTTCTAATTTTTCTTTTAAACAGTAAGAACTTACTGTAAATAACTGCTGTTTATTCAATTTTTCAAGTAAAGCTGCAAAAATTTCTTTTCTTTCATCAGAAGATAATTGATTAAATATTTTATGAATATT
>ULVT01080505.1_pt1 | contig 24465 bp, 23 predicted proteins | sample 1959701 | NCBI WGS metagenome assembly ULVT01 (sample SAMEA4835793, study PRJEB28245) | human gut metagenome | biome: gut microbiome; material: fecal sample | place: Denmark | collected 2008
AAACCGACTGCACAGTATCATATATACTTCATCATCTACCGAGCTTATCTCTTTAAGCTGTGACATAGATGTAAATTTCCCGTGCTTTTCACGATAGTTTATAATATCGTGTGCCGTTTTCCGTCCAACGCCTTTTATCTGCATCAGCGTTTCAAGATCTGCTGAATTAAGATCCGGTTTTTGCACATACGAATACGAGCTTTCATCGTATGAGGTTTCATCCACAGAGAACACCCATGCGTTATCACGCATTACTTTGTCGTTATAGTAATATAAAACAACAGTGAGCATTACGGTAAGGATAAGCACGCCTGCGGCAATTATTATTGCGTTGCGTACCTTCCCTTTCATAATACTCACTCCAAGCCGTTATTTTATTTTGTCCCCGAAAAGAACTTGCAAAAACCGCTCAGCCTGCATTCGCTGCAATTCGGTTTTGCCGCACTGCACACAAGCCGACCGTGCCACACAAGCCTGTGACACATCATCAATCTGTCGTCCGGCTTTATTATTGCGGCAAGCTGTTTTTCAACCTTCAGCGCATCCTTTGTTCCGTCGGTAAGGCCCAGCCTTCCGCTCACTCTTATAACGTGTGTATCGCATACAAGAGCAGGCTTACCGTAGAGGTCGCCCACTATAAGATTAGCTGTCTTTCTTCCGACCCCGGGCAACTTTACAAGCTGTTCTATTGTATCGGGAATTTCACCGCCGAAATCATCACGGAGCATTCTGCACATCATAACAATATCGACAGCTTTTGTCTTATATAGTCCGCACGAATGTATATATTCCGCAACCTCGTCAGGCTCTGCCGCCGCAAAGCTGTCAATATCGGGGAATTTTTCGAAAAGTGCGGGAGTAACCATATTTACTCGCTTATCTGTACACTGTGCCGAAAGCCTTGTCGCTATCAGAAGCTCATGCGGCTTTTTATAAACAAGAGCGCATTTCACGTCCGGATAGCACTCGGCAAGCCCGTCTATAACAAGCCCTGCTCTTTCCTTTTTGGTCATACAGTTCTCTTTTCTGATAATTATAACTATATATTATACTATATCTGCCCCGATGTCAAGTTTTGTCGCAAAATTTTTTCCGATACCGCAAAAACAGCTTCGGTCAGTGCAATTCGGTATTTATCAAAACACAAATAAAAAAGTCCCCCGAATTTAATCGAAGGACTTTGGTGAGCCACCCGGGAATCGAACCCGGGACACCCTGCTTAAAAGAATCCCAAAAAGAAAAATCTGCGTTAAATGAAATGAAATTAAAAATACGCACGCCCACAATGCCAGCGGAGAAAAGCCGGAAAATCGGAAATAAGGTCGGAGAAAATCTTTGATTTTCCTGAGCTTATTCTGATTTCTGACTTTTCCTGCGTCCCTCTTGCCGAGGTTTCGCCGGGGCTTGAAGAATATCGTTAAAAAACAAAATGCCGCCATCGTGGCGGCTTTAACCCACCATTGCTAAAAGGTGGGTACAACGTACAGTCAAACAGCGTTTAAACCTGCATTATCACTGCGGTTGCGCTGTTTTTTATTTTTTGAAGTCATTTATGTGTTTTTGTTTAATTTCTTCGTTTACATCTGAGTACATTTTCAATTTTTCGTACAAATTATCAACTTCTTCTTCGCTGAATATCCTATCCGAAAACATTAATTTTGCATTGGTGCTGTCAACTACGTCTTTCCTTTTCATTATCATTAAGTTTTGCTCATCTTCGGGAACTTTTTTTAGTGTACAACGTTCGCTGAAAATTATCATAGATATAAACTTATCACTATCAATCTTTAAAATTCTCGAAAGTGCATTTATATGTGTCTGATTCTGTAAAATAGGATTATAAAATCTATTCTTTTGACCGCCCTTTAATGATTGCGTCCAGTATCTATCGTTTCTACTTCCAAATATCCAGCCGCTGTAATTTTTACTTTCAAATACAAATATACCTTTTCGATGAATCATTATTACATCGATTTCTGTTGTTTTTCCATATCCAATTGGTATATAGAGATTCTTCAATACCTTTAAATATCCGCCTATATTGTTATTTTCAAGAGCGTATGTTATTAGGTATTCTCCAAATTCTCCGGGATCATCATGTCCCCATTGATCAAATAGGCTTGGTTCTTCTCCTAATAATCGTTCAAACAGTCCCATTCTTATTCCATTCCTTTTTTTTAGAATTTGTTAAACCTGCAATATAGTCTATTGAAACATCATAATGTTGTGCATATTTTATTACTACATCCAACGGTGGAACACGTTCTCCGTTTTCGTATCTGATATATGTGTTTTTACCGATAAATGCTATTTTGGCACACTCTACTTGTGTTAGGTCGGAATCTTCCCTCAAATCTTTTAATCTTGTATACAATTTTATCATCTCCTTTTAGTTATATTATACAAAATACCCCAAATGGGGTTGACAAATCACCCCAAACGGGGTATTATATAAATAACCCCATTTGGGGTATTTATATACACAATTCTACAGAAAGGAAGGTAAAGCAATAATGAATGTAACTTTAATCGGTGTTCAGGATATGAATTTCACAGGTCGAGATGGAAATGAAATTAACGGTGTAAAAGTCTTTTTCGCCTATCCTGATGAAAACACATACGGTAACTGTACTTCAGATAAGTTTATCGCTCGTAATGTCTATGACAGTTTCAAAGTACCCGTTGATAAGCTCGTATCTAAGATAGGTGAAGTTATCAACGTTGAGCTTAATCTTAAGAAAAAGATTGTTGCAATTTCAATTTAAGGAGGTTCTCACATGTGGGATATGTTATTGAGCTTTCTCCCGATAATGCTTGTAATACTCGGTATTCTGATTGTTGCAATCGTTACGCTAAAGTTCCTTGAAGCTCGTCGGAATGCAAAGCTGAAACGGGAGTATGAAGCTCAGCAGAAAAAGGGTGACATAGATGGACTTATCATTGATAGCAGAAAAACTTGATTTAATCATCAACATTCTTGTTTTTCTTGTTCTCGGTTCTGCTCTGAACTTCGGTTCTCTGCTCTTCCGGCACTACAGAAAGTAGGTCACTATTATGATTGATTTGTTCGGTCTGTTCACTGTCGGGACAATATACGGTCTCGGTCTCGCCGCTATAGTGTGGCTTTTCGGTTTGTTTGTAAGTGGTTGTATCTCAGCCATTTTCAAGAATAATAATCTATAAGGAGGAAAATCAGCATGTTCAAGTTAGCTCAGAAGTTATCGAGCAAGGCAAAGAGAGTGATACTGTCTATCGGTACAGGTGTTGTAGCAGCGGCTACTATGGCTATTGGCGCATTTGCGGAAGAACCTGCAGCAGGTACTGCTCAGGATCTGTCTTCAATTGTCAATACCGCCGGTACAACACTCAAGGATCAGTTTATTATCCTTGTTAACACGCTTGTTCCCGTTCTGATCGGTATTGCTGTTGTAGGTCTCGGCTTATACGCAGTCATTTATCTCTTCAAGATGGCTAAGAAATTCTTTGCTCAGGCATCGAAGTAATCAGTTGTAACACAAGTAGCCCCGTTCCTGTAATGGGGCTATAAGTTTAAAAGGAGGTGTAATACATATGCGCAAGCGTTTCATTAGCGGCTTAACTGCCGTGTGTATAGTCGGAGTTCTGATAACAAATATGATAACTTCTGCATCTGCTGTTATATCAGCTGCTGTTGTCGGTGCTTCGGTAGCCGGCTCTTTATTACTTGGCACATTGTTTAATCAGATGTGCGGCGGTCAAGGCTATGACTTTACAAACGCATTTCAAGATGCAGTGCAGCTATATACAGATTGGGAAGAAGATTTTGACGGATCAGCGAAAGACCCGATTCACCCGGTAACTAAAGTCGAAATCGACATCAGCAAAGTCAATATACCTGATAATGTTAATTTCAACTCAGTTGGTGGAACATCTGCCGACAAGATGTTGATCGAAATGCAGAAAGCAATAAACGCAGGTCTCGAAGATGGATCTATAGAAATCAATTTTGATGAAGAAGGTAATATATCAATGCCGACTACATCATATTGTACGGCTGTTAGTGATATTTATGAAAAATTCGGTGTTTTTACAAACAAAAACGGTCTAAACCGTGTGCGTACTTACTGGACATTAGTTTCTGACTGTATTACGACTACTTTCGATAGTTGGAATGTTACTATTAATCCATACTCGTATATTGATGATAATAAGCTTTATTGCTTTTTGTTTCCGTATTGCGTTCAGAATGATCAATTGATTTTTCTCAATTATAGTTATCAGGTTGAGAAGTCTCGTGTTTGCTGTCATTATGGTACTCGTTATAATTATATTTATGGTATGCAGTCCGATATAGCTCGAGTAGAGCGAGACGGATCAATTTTTCCTAATAATGATGATTTTTATCGATCTGTTTCAGTTTCAATCAACAATTCATTATTCTACGGTGATTTTAGTATTTCTGCGCCCGCTTCTAGTACTGATTCTGTTTCATTTACAGTTCCTGAAGCTGCTCAATTTGGTATTGGTGGCATAGAGATTGATTCAAGTAAACTTCAATACACTGGGTTTGCATTAGTGACTAATGATAGAACAGGTTTTGACAATTTTGTGTCCGCAGCGAAAACAGGAGCAATCGAAAATAAAAGAAATGATGTTTCTATTCCTCTTACCGGCGTAGAAAACACTATCGGCAATATGGGTCTTGCCGGAGTCGGCTCAGGCACAGTAAAAGGAACAGTTAGCGTTGACAGTAAGACTAAAGACATCACAGTAACAAACGAGGCAACCAAGGAAGCGGAGCTTGTCATTGAGCAAGGAAAACCCGGAGATGTTGATATACCTGACAGTGATACAATAATTGATAAGTTTCCTTTTTCTTTGCCTTTTGATTTATATCGTATGCTGACAATATTCGTAGTGCCGGAAGAAAAGCCTATATTCACTTTTCCGATTGAAACAACAATTACAAACGGCGGTTTGAATTATAAAATTGATGAAGAAATTGAAGTTGATCTAACTCGTTTTCAATTCATGGGTCAAGATATAGTTCGACTTGTTCTCCGTAGTACGTTTTATGTTGGCTTTGTAATAATGTTGATTCATGTTACAAGCAAGTTTATTAAGCATTAGCGCATGGGGTGACGACGTGTGTCGTCGGGGACCCTATGCGATAATGCATAAGAGGTGATTTTGAAATGAATGATTTTATTAAAGGCATAAATGACGTAGCTAATCAGGTTCTGCAATGGGTTATTGCGCTATTACCTGATAGCCCATTTAAAAATATTCAGTTTCCCGATGAAATGGAATATTTCTTAGGAATACTTAACTATTATGTGCCATTTCAGGGTATGGTTAATATAGCTTTGGCTTGGACAAGTTGTATAGCTATTTACTATGTATATCAGATGATACTGCGTAAGATCAATGCAATAGAATGAGGTGATTTTATGTTAAGTTTGTTTACCGGTACTCCCGGATCGGGCAAGAGTTATCACGCTACAGAGCGTATCGACCGCTGTCTTAAGCAGGGTATTAACGTTATATGTACATATCCGATAAAGACAAATTACAAGCATCGTGGATTGTTCGTATATGTTCCATACTATGAACTTACTCCAGAATTTCTGATCAACTTCTGTATGGAACATCACGATTTAAAGTGTAATCCCGAAAAATGTCAAACGTTTATTGTTATTGATGAAGCACATCTTCTTTTTAACACACGTGGCTTTGACATGAAAGAGCGGCAGAAATGGTGTGAATTTTTAGCTTTACATCGCCACTACTGGTATGACATTATGTTACTTACTCAGAACGACCGTGCTATTGACCGTCAGGTTCGTGGACTTGTCGAGTTCAATTATAAACACAGGAAGTTGACTTCCTACGGATTAAAGGGTTTTCTTCTTGTTGCCGTACTTCATAAGAAATATGTCGCTGTCCGTTATTGGTATGTTCTCAATGAAAAGTGTGACGCTTATTTCTTCAATACAAAAAAACGGATTTTCAAATTGTATGATACAATGGCGATTATCTCACCGCAGAAACATAATAATGATGGCACATCTTCCGTTGCTGATCTCTTTCCGTCCCCGGCAGAGTGGAACGCCCAGCGAAAGAAAGAAGGTGAACAAGGTGCTTGATTTTGATAATCTTTATGATGAAACAGATGACGATGATCTGATCGACGCTGCCGAAGCTGCATTTGATGAATATCTCGCACAATGCGCAGCTGATTATTCCGAAGCTTGCCGTATTCGAGCGCATAAGAGGAGTTAATAATGGAACAGTTAAAAGGTAGTTTTTCTTTAGAAGTCATGGATCCGGATAACATTTCCGGCTGGCGTGACGAAGATCCTTATTTTGGCTCCGAAAAGCGTGGAAAAAACATCATTTTATATGACTGGTTTGCCATGACGAGTAAAGTTGATTCAGTAGAAAGCCTATTAAATCAGCTTGGGCTTAAAACTTCATTACCGTTCAAGGAAACTAAAGGATTTTACGGTTATCGCAGTCGTTTGAAGTTTGACGGTATATCTATCTATTATGATTACTGTTACAAGGATACGGATTATCCATTGCTTGAACTGACCGGACAAGGTTGCCGAGACTATGAAACATATACTGATGGTAACTGGGGAAGGTTATTTCAGCTTGCTCTTGATACTGACAACTATCATGTTACCCGTCTTGATGTCGCTTATGACGATCACGAGGGGATACTTGATATAAATAAGATTGTAAGAAAAACTGAAAAGCGGCATTTTGTCAGTCGTTCACAGGTCGGTACTATTACGAATAGTTTTGATCGTGATAAGGACGCATACAGCGTTATGTATGGCGGTCGTTCCAGTGAATTATATTGCCGTATTTATGATAAAGCACTTGAGCGAGGTTATTCAGACGGGCGGCATTGGTTGCGCTGTGAAACAGTATTTAAGGGCGATCGTGCATATAATTTCATCAAAAATGATGATCCGATAGGTGCAAAATATTGCGGTGTTTTAAAGAATTACATACGATTTGTAGAACCTAACGAAAACGATAGTAATAAACGTCGCTGGAACGTGTCTAAATGGTGGGACAAGTTCTTAGGCGATTGCAAGCGTATAAGCGTTTGTTCACCTAAGACCGTCGATTATAATTTGTCCCGTGTCGGGCGTTACGTTTTTCATCAGGCTGGTAATTGCGTTGATACTTACATTCAGTGTGTAGGTATCATTCAGTTTTTGAATGAACTAAAGGTGCGTGATACCGTATTAACACCACATCAGAAGCGTCTGATTGACGAATACAAGGCACGTATTGCTGCTGAAAATAATTGTAATACAAATACAGTTGCAGCTGCGCCGGAGCTCGAGCGCAATTGTAATACAAACACAGCCGTAGCTTTGCCGGAGCTCGAGCGCAATTGTAATACAAACACAGCCACAGCTTCACCGGCGATCGAGCACAATTGTAATACAAATTATGTTCCTGCCGGGGACGATTGGGTAACAAAGGGGTTGACATGAAAGTTACAGAAGCATTTGATATGTTTATTGATGAACAGCTTTTCAGGAATAACAGCCCGAAGACGTTATTGTGGTACCGTGAAAATCTCTTCGCATTTTTCCGCTGGCTCGGAGCTGATGCAATGCTTGACGATCTGACTATATTTAATTACAAGGCATATTGTTCATTTTTGCTTCACGAATACGAGCACAATGGAAAGCCGTTGAAAAGTACCAGCGTAAACAGTCACGTTAGAGCCGTAAAGGCGTTCTACAATTTTTGTATTCTGGAAGATCTGATCCCAGACTTCAGTCGTAAATTGAAAACAACTAAGATTCACAAAACAGAAAAATTACCGCTTGATGATGAAGAAATTAAGTTGATACTTGATTGTTTCGGTGAAACCGTTCTCGAGTGCCGTAATCGCTGTTGGGTCGTCCTTATGTGCGATAGCGGTCTTCGCCGTGGTGAAATATTATCTTTGAAGATGTGTAACGTGGATTTGAAGCACGATTTTTTGCTTGTTACGGGTAAAGGTTGCAAGCAAAGATTTGTGCCGCTCGGCAAAATGTCACATGACGTATTATTACATTACATAGCTTATTACCGTGCCGGAGCTGGTGGATCTGATCCGGTTTTTGTGGATCGTTTCGGTAATGCTTGCAATGCGAATACAATAAAACAGGTATTCCAAAAATTGAAAAAGTGCACCGGGATAGATAGATTGCACCCGCATTTATTGCGTCACACATTTGCTACAAATTATCTTGTTGATGGTGGCGACTTGGAAACGTTACGATTGATATTAGGTCATTCAGATCTTCAAGTCACATCAATGTACTTACATTTGGCGCAGAATAAACGTTTGCTTCAAAGCAAGCATAGAAGTCATCTTGATTATATGGTGAATAATGAAAGGATAGATACAAATGAAGAACATACAAAAGTCAATCAGATTGACCGAAGAAACTTACAACTTGTTAATGTCGATGTCCGGTGTAGGTCTTTCCGAAAAGATTGAAACATTGGTTCATTCTTATGTTGACGAGCTTCCAAAGTTGGAAAAGAAGATTGCAGAACGTAAGCGTTATTTATCGTCTGTTGATGATGAAATCTTGAAAAAAGAAAAGCTGCTTGTTAATCTGAATCATATCGAACGGTATATTCGTTCTGCTGTGCCGTTTTGTAATTCAAAATAACACGTCTGATTACTCGATCGGCGTAGCTGCGGCTTAATTTTGTATTACAAACAACTATTTTGTGATACAAAAAATCCCCTTAGCAACTGCATAAATCCGCATTGCTAAAGGGATTGTTGGTGAGCCACCCGGGAATCGAACCCGGGACACCCTGCTTAAAAGGCAGGTGCTCTGCCGCCTGAGCTAGTGGCTCAAAAGCTATAAACTTTTGGGTTGTTTTCACAACGTGATTTATTATAACAAATCCTGACTCCTTTGTCAAGTCTTTTTTTACATTTTATTTCGATATTATGAAATTTTGATTTATAACCGATTATACCCTGCTTAAATCCGCTCTTCAGCCGCAATACTCTTGGATTATTATTGACAGAGGCGCATTTTTGTGGTAAAATGATTTTGGTTAGTCGGGATTAACCAAAATGTATTTGTGTATTAACGGAGATATTATGGAAGACAAAAAAATCAATCCACTGCTTACAGGCTCAGCAGAAACTATGCTACAAAGTTTTTACGCAAGAGCCAAATATTCAAGAAAAAAGAATGCTAAATTTTATGACGCAAAGGCAATAGAGCTTGTCGGAAAAATCGATTATGACTTTTCAAAAGCGGAAAAGGATTCTACGATGAGCAACGGAGTAATCGCACGAACCATCGTATTTGACGAATTGGTCAAAGACTTTATAAAAAAAAATCCCGATTGCACAGTTGTAAACATAGCCTGCGGTCTTGATACAAGATTTTACCGTATGGATAACGGCAGAATAATATGGTACAATGTCGATCTGCCGGAAACTATAGAGGTTCGTGACGCAATATATCACGAATCAGGCAGGGTGTCTACAATAGGCATTTCCGCAACCGATCCCGCTTGGGCTGACAAGGTAACAAAAAGAGGGAAAATGCTTTTTATAATCGAAGGTCTTTCAATGTACCTTACCTCTGATGAAAACGCTCAGATGCTGTCGATTATCAGAGATAAATTCGATAATGCGACAGTGCTTATGGAGTGCCTTGCTAAAAAGTGGGTAAACAAGGAACGTACCGAAAAATCAATTCAGGACACCGGTGCAAAATTCGTGTTTGGTGCTGATACCTTTGATGATTTAGGTAAAGCGGCAGACGGTTTCAAATGTATAAAAAATGACGATATCATCCGTGGTATGACAGAAATCATGCCGATATTGAAACCGTTCAGAAACCTACCTTTAATCAAGAAAGTAACTCAGAAAATCCTTATATTTGAAAAAATATGATTTAATATCATCAGCCGACCTTTCAGCAGGTCGGCTTTTTCGTACCCAAAACCGAACATCCGCCTGAAAATGTTACTTTTATGACAAATCTGCCCTATCCGGAAGTTTTCTATTGCATTCTGTCGGATTTTGTGATATTATTATCCTAATAAAATATGCCAACAATACGGCAAATAAAAATTTCGCACTGCAAAAGTGCGGTAAGGAAGAGAAATATGCCAAAAAGACAGGACATTAACAAAATTATGATAATAGGCTCCGGTCCTATCATCATAGGTCAGGCTTGTGAGTTTGACTATTCAGGCACACAGGCTTGTAAAGCACTTAAGAAGCTCGGTTACGAGATAGTTCTTGTAAACTCAAACCCCGCAACTATTATGACCGACCCGGATGTAGCGGACATCACCTACATTGAACCGCTCAACCTCGACAGACTTACTCAGATTATCGAGCAGGAACGTCCCGATGCGCTTCTGCCCAACCTCGGCGGTCAGTCAGGACTTAATCTCTGCTCTGAGCTTGACAAGGCAGGCGTACTGAAAAAGTTCAACGTACAGGTAATCGGCGTTCAGGTTGACGCTATCGAACGAGGTGAAGACCGTATCGAGTTCAAGAATGCAATGAAGGATCTCGGTATCGGTATGCCGAGAAGTGAAGTTGCTTACACGATTGATGAAGCTGTCAAGATAGCCGAGGAACTCAAGTACCCTGTTGTTCTTCGTCCTGCCTATACAATGGGCGGTGCCGGCGGCGGAATGGTTTATAATGTAGACGAGCTTAAGGTCGTATGCGAAAGAGGCTTGCAGGCATCTCTTGTAGGTCAGGTTCTTGTCGAGGAATGTATCTTCGGCTGGGAAGAGCTCGAGCTTGAAGTTGTCCGTGATGCCGACAACAATAAAATCACCGTTTGCTTTATCGAAAACATCGACCCCATCGGCGTGCATACGGGCGACTCGTTCTGCTCTGCTCCTATGCTGACTATTCCCGAAGATGTTCAGAAAGAGCTTCAGGAAATGTCTTACCGTATTATCGAATCCATCGAGGTTATCGGCGGCTGCAACTGTCAGTTTGCCCGCAATCCCGAAACAGGACGTATTGTTGTAATCGAAATAAACCCCAGAACATCACGTTCTTCCGCTCTTGCTTCAAAGGCTACAGGCTTCCCTATTGCCTTCGTTTCCGCCCTCCTTGCCTGCGGTCTGACGCTGGGGGATATTCCCTGCGGTAAGTACGGCACACTCGACAAGTATTACCCTGACGGAGATTATATTGTAATCAAGTTCGCACGTTGGGCATTTGAAAAGTTCAAGGGCGCAGAGGATAAGCTCGGAACACAGATGAGAGCTGTCGGTGAAGTAATGAGCATCGGCAAGACCTATAAAGAGGCTTTCCAGAAGGCTATACGTTCACTTGAAAAGGACAGATACGGTCTTGGCTTTGCGAAGAACTTCCACGATATGACAAAGGAAGAGCTTTTAGCACAGCTGAGATACCCCACAAGCGAAAGACAGTTTGTTATATACGAAGCACTTCGCAAGGGTGCTACTATTGAAGAAATTCACGCCCTTACAAAGATTAAGGACTGGTTCTTACAGCAGATGAAGGAGCTTGTCGACGAAGAAGAAGCACTGCTCAAAATCAAGGGTTCTGTTCCCGAAAAGGCTGTACTAAAGCAGGCAAAGCTGGACGGTTTCTCCGACCGTTATTTAAGCTCACTTCTTGAGGTTACAGAGGAAGAAATCAGAAATGCCCGTATCGGCTTCGGCATAAAGGAAGCGTGGGAAGGCGTTCATGTAAGCGGTACGGATAATGCGGCTTACTACTACTCCACCTATCATCTTGACGAGGATAAAAGCCCTGTCAGCGACAAGCCCAAGATAATGATTCTCGGCGGCGGTCCCAACAGAATAGGTCAGGGTATCGAATTTGACTACTGCTGCGTTCATGCGGCGCTTGCGCTCAAAAAGCTCGGCTTTGAATCTATCATCGTAAACTGCAACCCCGAAACAGTTTCCACCGACTACGATACATCGGATAAGCTCTACTTTGAGCCGCTCACCCTTGAAGACGTTCTTTCAATTCACGATAAAGAAAAGCCGCTCGGCGTTATCGCTCAGTTCGGCGGTCAGACGCCGCTCAACCTTGCAAGCGACCTTAAGAAATACGGCGTAAACATTCTCGGCACAACTCCCGAAACTATCGACCTTGCGGAAGACAGAGATCACTTCCGTGCTATGATGGACAAGCTCGGAATCCCGATGCCCGAATCCGGAATGGCTGTAAACGTTGACGAAGCACTTGAAATCGCAAACCGCATCGGTTATCCCGTAATGGTGCGTCCTTCATACGTTCTCGGCGGCAGAGGTATGGAGATTGTGCACGATGATGAAATGATGAAGGTTTATATGTCTGCGGCAGTCGGCGTTACCCCCGACAGACCTATACTCATCGACCGTTTCCTCCACCACGCAACAGAGTGTGAGGCTGACGCTATCTCGGACGGCAAGAACTGCTTTGTTCCCGCTGTTATGGAGCATATCGAGCTTGCAGGCGTTCACTCAGGTGACTCCGCTTGTATCCTGCCCTCTATGAACCTTACGGAAAAGCAGGTCACAACAATCAAGGATTACACAAAGAAGATTGCCGTTGAAATGAATGTATGCGGTCTTATGAATATGCAGTACGCTATTGAAGACGATACTGTCTATGTTCTTGAAGCTAACCCCAGAGCATCCCGTACAGTACCGCTGGTATCAAAGGTTTGCAATATAAACATGGTACAGCTTGCTACTCAGATAATCACATCGTCACTGACAGGCAAGCCCTCCCCCGTACCCGAGCTTCACGACAAGGTTATCAATCACTACGGCGTTAAGGAAGCGGTATTCCCATTCAATATGTTCCAGGAGGTTGACCCCGTTCTCGGTCCCGAAATGCGTTCAACAGGCGAGGTTCTCGGAATCGCTCCCACCTTCGGAGAAGCGTACTACAAGGCTCAGGAAGCAACACAGGTAAAGCTTCCTCTTGGGGGAACTGTTCTCCTCAGCGTATGCGACAGAGATAAGCCCGAACTGCTTGAAATTGCAAAATCATTCAGCGAGCTTGGTTTCCGTATCCTTGCAACAGGCAAGAGCTATGATATGATAAAGGACGCAGGCATCACCGCTGAACGTATCAACAAGATGTACGAAGGCAGACCCAACATCACCGATGCAATAGCAAACGGCGATATTCAGCTTATCATCAACACACCCGCAGGAAAGACGAGTGCAAACGATGACAGCTACATCCGCAAGTCAGCAATCAGACATAAGGTGCCTTATATCACAACAATGGCGGCAGCTAAGGCAAGCATCGAGGGTATAAAGTCACTTAAAGCAAACAAGCACTTCGGCGTAAAGTCAATTCAGGCACACCACGCAGATATAAAGTAATATACTCAAAAAATACGTTAACCCCGTTGTTATAGCGATATTTACCCTCCTTACCAGACATCCGGTAAGGAGGGTATTTTTGTGAAATACGATTATGAGTACAAAAGAAAAGCGGTTGAAAAATACAGAAAAGGAGAATTGATGAAAACACTGGAAGGAGCAAATGAGACAAATTTCCGCAAGATGATAAGGAAATGGGTTCAGCTCGAATATGCTTGCAATCCGGAGGTGTTAAAACAAAAAATCGACACAAAGAATGGAGTGCCGAAGAACGCTACGAATTGGTGGCAAAGGTACTTGCCGGAAAATCAATCAAGTCGGTAGCGTTTTCCGTAGCGATAGATGACGGTATGCTTAGTAGTGTGCTTACAAACACAAAACAAAGAGGTAAGAATCATCCCACGCATGTGGGGACAAGTTTTTGATATTATAATTGGTCAGCTGCTAACGGTGATCATCCCCACGCGTATGGGGACAAGGTAATTTACCGGGATTGTGAAAGCAGTCCCGGCGGATCATCCCCACGCGTATGGGGACAAGGCTCAACGCAATCCGAAACTCTGCGTCGCAGAAGGATCATCCCCACGCGTATGGGGACAAGCTGCTCACGGGAGAATTCGTCAAGCTGACTGTAGGATCATCCCCACGCGTATGGGGACAAGCTGCTCACGGGAGAATTCGTCAAGCTGACTGTAGGATCATCCCCACGCGTATGGGGACAAGCTGCTCACGGGAGAATTCGTCAAGCTGACTGTAGGATCATCCCCACGCGTATGGGGACAAGCAAAAATTCGTGCTATTATGGAAGCACAGAATAGGATCATCCCCACGCGTATGGGGACAAGCATCGTGATGTGCCAGATTATAATTCAGCGGTGGGATCATCCCCACGCGTGTGGGGACAAGTTAGGTAGGTGATGTTATGTATTGGGACGAAAGGGATCATCCCCACGCGTGTGGGGACAAGCTAAAGTGGCTCTACGACTGGCTTTAGCGGTAGGGATCATCCCCACGCGTGTGGGGACAAGATTGCGCCGAACGGAGATTTTATAATCTTCGACGAATCATCCCCACGCGTGTGGGGACAAGATAATCTTAACGCTAATTGCATTATCGTTGATCGGATCATCCCCACGCGTATGGGGACAAGTGTTGCAGAATGCCTCTTTGAGATAATATATCGGGATCATCCCCACGCGTATGGGGACAAGTCGCTTGCACCTGTCGGGGGATTGTCCGGTAACGGATCATCCCCACGCGTATGGGGACAAGTTGTAAATGAACGTGACATAGGCACAGGCAAGGGGATCATCCCCATGCGTATGGGGACAAGCCGGAGAAATCCATATCCGCAAGCACGTTCCTGGGATCATCCCCACGCGTATGGGGACAAGATGAATTGGATAATTTGCAAGTTCCAAATCTAAGGATCATCCCCACGCGTATGGGGACAAGGTTTGTGAAAACTACTATGCTGGCGACGGTGTAGGATCATCCCCATGCGTGTGGGGACAAGTTCTTAATCAGCTCCGGAGCATTGAAGCCAAAAGGATCATCCCCATGCGTGTGGGGACAAGGTTGCTTGAAATGTCTGGTCAAGGTTGCCGTGAGGATCATCCCCATGCGTGTGGGGACAAGTTGAATAGCGTTAAAACACGTCAATGTTAGACGGGATCATCCCCATGCGTGTGGGGACAAGTCTTGGGCAACCGACAAGATAAAAATTACCTGAGGATCATCCCCATGCGTGTGGGGACAAGTCTTGGGCAACCGACAAGATAAAAATTACCTGAGGATCATCCCCATGCGTGTGGGGACAAGTTTACCTTAATGATATTGAGTGTGGATACCTGAGGATCATCCCCATGCGTGTGGGGACAAGGAGAGCGGAGAGTACACAAAAGAAGTCAAGATAGGATCATCCCCATGCGTGTGGGGACAAGAAAAAAGTATGTTTGTAACACATCAATACTATAGGATCATCCCCATGCGTGTGGGGACAAGAGCGCAATTTTAAGCGGTTATGGGTGGTTGTAAGGATCATCCCCATGCGTGTGGGGACAAGGCCGCACCCGACATAATACAACCGCTGACCGTGGGATCATCCCCATGCGTGTGGGGACAAGACGCTTCGTTGACTGACACAGGACGATGTGCTAGGATCATCCCCATGCGTGTGGGGACAAGTCTCCTCTCGTCAGACGTTGTTCGTATAAGTAAGGATCATCCCCATGCGTGTGGGGACAAGGTACCTGCATTTGCACATGATTTTAAAACTGCGGGATCATCCCCATGCGTGTGGGGACAAGCAGAGCTTGTAACGATTTATGGCATCCGTGTCGGGATCATCCCCATGCGTGTGGGGACAAGGACGAAAAACAATCTGTAAAAGCCGGGATAACAGGATCATCCCCATGCGTGTGGGGACAAGTATTAATCAAGCCGTGAACGATTACCGCAATAAGGATCATCCCCATGCGTGTGGGGACAAGCTATGACGGTCGAAAAGGCTTTTCTAAATTGTAGGATCATCCCCATGCGTGTGGGGACAAGCTGACGGGAAGTTTACTAGGTATCTGCATATGCGGATCATCCCCATGCGTGTGGGGACAAGTAAAAAATCAAATACTTTCTCCATACTGGGGTAGGATCATCCCCATGCGTGTGGGGACAAGAGGACGAGGTAATCTCGTCGCAGGGTGCGGTTAGGATCATCCCCATGCGTGTGGGGACAAGAAAGCCTTTTTAGAAACAGTCAAAAAGGCAGGAGGATCATCCCCATGCGTGTGGGGACAAGTGGCGGTCTTGTACTTGCTGGCGCATACAACATGGATCATCCCCATGCGTGTGGGGACAAGTGTTCGTTGCCGCTGAATAATCGCCTGTGTTCGGGATCATCCCCATGCGTGTGGGGACAAGACTTGCAAAGAAATCCCTTGACGCATACGCCGAGGATCATCCCCATGCGTGTGGGGACAAGCAATACAGTTATTCTGACCCCTTGGTTGCAAAAGGATCATCCCCATGCGTGTGGGGACAAGAATCACACCTCACTCTCTATAGCTCGCCACTCAGGATCATCCCCATGCGTGTGGGGACAAGTTGATGTGACCGAGGAACTCAACTTTATCCATGGGATCATCCCCATGCGTGTGGGGACAAGGATTTAAAAAACCTAGCCACCTCGGAGCGCATAGGATCATCCCCATGCGTGTGGGGACAAGGCTTTATGAACGGCGGTGAGAACAGGTCTGACGGGATCATCCCCATGCGTGTGGGGACAAGTATCGTTCATGTTTTCCTTTGTGACAGCAGGGAGGATCATCCCCATGCGTGTGGGGACAAGCTACATACATAACGGAAAATGACAGTATTATGAGGATCATCCCCATGCGTGTGGGGACAAGTGACCGGGTAACTCATAGGATTGACAAGTGGGAGGATCATCCCCATGCGTGTGGGGACAAGAAATCGGTGGCGCAAGCACTGCTAAGTGTGACAGGATCATCCCCATGCGTGTGGGGACAAGCCGACAGGATTTTCAACTGCAATTTTGTCACAGGGATCATCCCCATGCGTGTGGGGACAAGCCGCTATCCACAGTTGCGTATAACCGCCGTTGGGGATCATCCCCATGCGTGTGGGGACAAGTTTTCTTAAGTGGTCTAATTTTAATCACCCCCAGGATCATCCCCATGCGTGTGGGGACAAGATTTCTTTGATGTGACATTTAACGCAAGTTATAGGATCATCCCCATGCGTGTGGGGACAAGATATAGCAACCAAGTTTTCCCTTCGCTTTGCTGGGATCATCCCCATGCGTGTGGGGACAAGTTGTTGCGCTCACACGCTTTGAAACACTCCTCAGGATCATCCCCATGCGTGTGGGGACAAGCAAGACAATTGCGAGGAAACAAAGCAGAGGTTGGGATCATCCCCATGCGTGTGGGGACAAGCCTTTTTCATTTTACGTTTTCCTCCTGTGTTGAGGATCATCCCCATGCGTGTGGGGACAAGATGAAACTTGCCCTATGAACATTGCGGCGGATAGGATCATCCCCATGCGTGTGGGGACAAGGGTAAGACTTGTCTCGTTATTAACATACTCAACGTATCATCCCCATGCGTGTGGGGACAAGGGACAGGACACGGTAAAATCTCCGCTCGGTATGGGATCATCCCCATGCGTGTGGGGACAAGGATAAAAAAATAAGCTATATGACATCTTATTTAGGATCATCCCCATGCGTGTGGGGACAAGCTGTTCCGTCTGACACATCAAAATGCAAGTGCTGGATCATCCCCATGCGTGTGGGGACAAGCTTAAAATCGGTGTACAATGCGCCTAACGGGGAGGATCATCCCCATGCGTGTGGGGACAAGAACAGACCCTTATGTCTATACGTCTTACTTTGGGGATCATCCCCATGCGTGTGGGGACAAGCCGATTAATCGACTTAGAAAAGATAGCCGACGAGGATCATCCCCATGCGTGTGGGGACAAGAAAGCCTATCACAGCGGAATATTCCGTAGACGGGGATCATCCCCATGCGTGTGGGGACAAGACAACAACACTTGTATAATATCCGCTATCTGCAGGATCATCCCCATGCGTGTGGGGACAAGTCCAGCCGTTCAAATAAAACGGGACAACAACACGGATCATCCCCATGCGTGTGGGGACAAGGACGCATTTTTTCGGGCGAGTTGCGTGTGGCTAGGATCATCCCCATGCGTGTGGGGACAAGGCTCTGCATACGTCGCACTGCCCTCATAGCCTGGGATCATCCCCATGCGTGTGGGGACAAGGTCAAACACTGGTAATTATAATATCCCCAACAAGGATCATCCCCATGCGTGTGGGGACAAGTGTTATATCTATCTCTTTGGATGTAATTTAAAAGGATCATCCCCATGCGTGTGGGGACAAGAAGTGCGCTGGGATGTCGCCTGAATCTAAAGCAGGATCATCCCCATGCGTGTGGGGACAAGAAAATCCTTTACGCTTAAAGCCCGCTGTGGCTAGGATCATCCCCATGCGTGTGGGGACAAGTAAGATAAGAGGCATAAAGATACACGATGTAGAGGATCATCCCCATGCGTGTGGGGACAAGTAAAATACGGAGCTATCCGACAAATAGCAAATGGGATCATCCCCATGCGTGTGGGGACAAGACAGTAAAATTTGTTTTTTAAGGTTCTCGGCGGGGATCATCCCCATGCGTGTGGGGACAAGGGCGTTTTCAAGATCATACGGCTGGACGGTCTGGGATCATCCCCATGCGTGTGGGGACAAGATGCTGAGGGTGTATCTCAGCTTGTCGCACTTGGGATCATCCCCATGCGTGTGGGGACAAGTTCTAACGCAGTAACAAAAGGAGTTAATCATAAGGATCATCCCCATGCGTGTGGGGACAAGGTATTTATTTCGATGAATTATACTTAACAGATAGGATCATCCCCATGCGTGTGGGGACAAGTACCTGCACAGATTTACAGCTGATGCGCGAGCAGGATCATCCCCATGCGTGTGGGGACAAGGCACTCTGCTGTTGTGCTTTGGACGCATACTCAGGATCATCCCCATGCGTGTGGGGACAAGTTGAAAAGGCAACCGACCTTACAGTAACTGGTGGGATCATCCCCATGCGTGTGGGGACAAGAACGTCGGACGTTAAAAACGCTGACGGGGAGTGGGATCATCCCCATGCGTGTGGGGACAAGACAACCGCTATCCTTGGCTTAAACTTGACACCGGGATCATCCCCATGCGTGTGGGGACAAGTAACCGAGTTAACAGAAACACTCGGTTCATACGGGATCATCCCCATGCGTGTGGGGACAAGTAAATCCTTTACGCTTAAAGCCCGCTACGGCTAGGATCATCCCCATGCGTGTGGGGACAAGGTACTCACCTGACGCATTCAGCCGCCTTGTAGAGGATCATCCCCATGCGTGTGGGGACAAGCAAATCTTGACACGGTGAACCACCAATCAACAAGGATCATCCCCATGCGTGTGGGGACAAGAGTCAAGCTCGACGCTACGAGCAACGCTATATAGGATCATCCCCATGCGTGTGGGGACAAGCTTGATTTGCAACCGTGTTTATCTTTTTGACGAGGATCATCCCCATGCGTGTGGGGACAAGTGTTTAAGAAAGGTAAGCTTAACCTTGGTGAGGGGATCATCCCCATGCGTGTGGGGACAAGGCGTTATAGCTGATATTTAATTCCGCCCACCAGGGATCATCCCCATGCGTGTGGGGACAAGGGCAGATATTTTTCAGTTTGCGTCATTATCCAACCGGAGTAAACGCTTTTACTGAAATCTTCCGGGATCAACACGCACAACTCCGGTTCAGCTAATTTATCCGGACGTTTGCGGTCATGTCTATGCAGTCTGCCCGAACGCTGTAACAACAGATCCATAGGGCAAAGTTCGGTTATCATATAGTCAAAGTCTATATCAAGCGACTGTTCAAGCACCTGTGTGCCGACTACTATCAGTTTGTCCCTCTTCTCACAGGTCGACTTCTTGCCGACAAGTTCTGTTAGCTCACGCTCAATTACCGCTCTGTCAGTCGATATAAATCTGCTATGGAAACATATAACACGATAATCAGGCATATTCGCCGCTATTGTGTCGGCAAGTTCTTGAGAATAAGCAACACTATTCACAATAACAGCCGCACAACCGCCGCCAGACAGTTTATCTTCAAGCAGGTTTACAATATCGTTACTGTCATTTTCTTCTCTTCTGATTACTGTGATGGACTTATTGGGGATATCAACAGGTATAGCCTTTTGCTTTACATCCGCACCGTCACTCCACGTCAGTACAGGATACGCCATACTGCTGTTGTCAAAGTTGTTCTTACTGCCGGTATACCATCTTATCAGTTCCGCTCTTTTATCCGGCGGCAATGTTGCAGAAAGAATTATTACAGGTACGTTATATGCCGCCATCCAGCGCAGGGAGTTTTCCAAATAAACGTACATATATCGGTCATATGCGTGACATTCATCTATGATTACAGCCTTACCCGCAAGTCCCAGGTGTCTTAGCATAACGTGTTTCTGTTTTAACGATGCCATAAGAAACTGGTCAACAGTAGCAACAACAAACTCTGACAGCAATGCCTGTTTTCTTCCTTCAAACCAGGTATGAACAATTATATTGTCGTTATCATCTGAAATGTCGGATGCTCTTCCGTGGAACATCTCACAGTATTCGTCATTCATATCTGTCATACCGTGTGCAAGTCTGAGCGAGTGTATATCATCAGTGCCTCTCGCCCAGGAATGAATACGGTCAAATATTCCGTTAGCGGTTGCCTGCGTCGGCAGTCCGAAAAATATTCCGCCATAGCCGAAACGTGATGCAAGTATCTCTGTTGCCGCAAGTGCCGCCTCGGTTTTACCTATTCCCATAGGTGCCTCGAGTATATATATACCGGGTTTATCGCAAAGGCTTACAACATTCATAAATTCACGCTGTACACAGTTTGGTCTGAAACCGAAACGCTCTTCAAAAAAACTGTCGTTGTCAGCGATAAAATCAGCATACCAGCTGTCCGTAAGCGAAAGCTTGTTCCACGCTCTTCTGACACGCTCCTCGCATTGCTCATCAGTGAGCTTTTCTTCAATGTCTATGTAAGGAAAATAATCGGTGTTGCTCGCTATCCAGTCGCTCATTACGAGCAGTCCGGTAATCAGCATCTGCGCCGCAACATCGGGATTCGGCAGATTTTTGACATCTTCAAATCCGGTTACACTGAGAGCGTATTCCATCCATTCCGCTCTTATCTGTGTCCATTCATCTTTGTTAACCTTGCCGTGTCCGTAATAGTTAGCCTCATATGAACATTGCCCTCTATCCGCCGAGCAATCGCCGTGATGCGCACCAACAATGACTGCGGTTGACGGTGCAACCTCAAATTCTTTTTTCAGGATATACTGTCCCGCTATGTTATGCGGTGACTCTGATATCTGTGTCAGACCTGAAAGGTCGATACCGATGTCAAGCAGTCTGTCAGCAAGGCCCTGAATATTATCTTTCAGCTTTCGTTGAAACGCCGGAGTTAATTTTCCTATGTCATGCACCAGTGCAATGAACTTACAATAGTTGCACACAATTTCTTCTGCATTCTCCGAACTCTCAATGCCAATTGCAGCACATAAGCGCCTTCTGACATTCTGAGCAATCCATTTATTGAAAAGGCGCTTTATTATCCCGGCTGTATCATTTGCGTGAACATTGAAAGGCAACCATTTTGTATTGTCTTCAAAGCTGCTTTTTGCAGCTAACAGTTCTGATGTTTTCATTTCATATTCTCCAAATATGTTGTATTAATTGACATTATACTACTATTTTTGTGCAAAGTCAATATAATTAATTGCTTCTTAAATATTTAGTTTGTCTAATTGTGTCGAATTAATTGAATGCATGATATATAGCATTAAATATTAAAAAATGAACCCCCGTCACAAGACGGGGGTTCTGATTTTCACTTATCTATATCCTTTACACGCTTAAATGCGTACCACCGAATCCTCAGGTGAATTTTTCATTCTTTTAGAGCCATAGATTGCCGTGCATCTGTACTTCAGCCTCAACTTATCGGCAATAAGAGCAACAAATTCAGAGTTTGTCGGCTTTCCTCTCGATGTATGAATAGTGTATCCGAAATAGCTGTTGAGCGTGTCTACATCTCCCCTGTCCCACGCAATTTCTATTGCGTGACGTATTGCACGTTCAACTCTTGACGGCGTTGTTTCATACATACGGGCAACGGTCGGATAGAGCAGCTTTGTGATACAGTTTATCATGTCAGGATCCTCAACCGAAAGCATGATTGCGGTTCTGAGATAATGATACCCTTTGATATGAGCAGATATGCCGATCTGATGTATTATCTCCGTCACTACGCACTCCATATCCGATTCGTCCGATGCGGTATTGCGTCTGCCGTTTATCTTGTCGTTATATACCGACAGAACCTTTGACACAAGCGTTTCCGGATCAAACGGACGTATCATATAATAGTCCGCTCCTGCGTCCATCACCTCAAACTCGACCTTTGCCGAATCATAGTTCGCCGTTACGAATATAACAGGAGCATATTCTCCGCTTCCTTTGAGTGTCCTGATTATATCGCAGACATCAAGACCGGGTGTTTTTGCGTCAAGGATAACCACAGCAGGACGCTCCGTAAGCACATAATCAACAAGAACCTTTCCCATCTTAGGTCTGGTTATCGCATACAACCCTGCCTCTTTGAAAGCGGTGGCCCATGATATTCCAAGCTCTAACGAATCATCCCCTATAAGTACTCTGATAGATTGTGACATTTTCTTACCTCCATAGTTTTATTGCTTCTATAATATAACACAAACTGGAAAATAATTCAAGATGATTTTACCAAATTTTTTCAGTTTTTTTGAATCGAAGTCCGAATTGATAATATAAAAACGAATTATCGGATTACCTAACCCAATATGTAGAAATTTGCTTCTTCTTATTTATTATATATCCGTGAAATGACCGTTTTCAACATTTTTCGACAAATTTCTGCAATAAAAAACCGTTTTCGTGATTTTGAACAATATGTATGTCGATTTGTACCTTTTCTATGTGAATAAAAGCAGGTCTGTAACTATCACGTTTCTTCAAATAAACGATTTTTACTGTGTTAACGGCGAAACGCTTTCGCATAGCCTCATAAAGACTTTGCAAAAGCGTTTTTCGTTTACCAATTTATGCCGCCTGTTCTTCAGTTTCACTGAGTGACAGTAAATGCTCATACATACTCTGTGCAAATATCCCGTATCCGTGAGCAGGGTCGCTTATGAAAACGTGTGTTACCGCTCCGACAAGCCGCCCGTTCTGCACTATCGGGCTTCCGCTCATTCCCTGCACTATTCCGCCCGTCAGCTCTGTCAGCCGTTCATCTGTAACTTTTATTACCATATTCTTATTGTCCGCAGAATTTCTGTCAACGCTTTCTATTTCAACGCTGTACATTTCGGGCTTGCCGCTGTCTACGGTCGATAATATATATGCCTGTCCGCACTGTACCTCACTTGCGAATGCAAGCGGCATCAACTGCCCCTGAATATCTGCTTCTTCAAGCACGGCATAAAGCCCGCATCCACAGTTATCGGTTATTCTGCCCTTTACGTCCGACGGTTTCAGCGTACCGCATAGCTCACCCGGACAATCACGTTCCCCTCTTTTTACGCCGGTTATCACCGCAGGCACTATCTGACCTGTTCCGAGCGGAAGAATTTCCCCCGTGTCTACATCGCATACAGCGTGTCCAAGCCCCGCACCCGCAAGTGTTTTCGGCTGATAAAACGTCATTGTACCGATTCCTGCCGTACTGTCACGCACCCAAAGTCCTATTCTCTTTTCACCATCGCTGTCGCACTTTATTTCAACATCGGCTGTATATTCACAGTCATCTCTTATATAAGTCAGTGTTGCATATTCGCCGCACCCGGATATAAGCTCGCTCATATTTGCTGAGGACGTAATTTTCTCTCCGTTTATTTTTGTTATAACATCTCCCTTTTCTATTCCTGCTTTTCCGGCGGGAGATAATTCAAAAGCATCTGTGCTGTCGCCTACCTTGGCAAATCCCGTTACTATAACACCGTCTGTCAGTAGCTTGATACCAAACGGCGTTCCGCAGACATAAAGCTCGGGTCTTTCGTATTCGGCACTGCATTTCATCGGGTAACACGGCGAATTTACGGATATATATTTCTCTGCACACGCACCGCCGTACATTATATTCGAAAAAAGCGTAACCGCTGTAAAAATACCGCTGATAAGTTTTATCTTTTGTACCATCGGATAATCTTTTCCTTTCGTTTTTCTCACAGAATTATTATCTGCGTGTGCAATTTTTATATAAGAGGTATTTTTTAATTTTATAAATTGTACGGGTTGGAAAAAACAAAACCGAATGCAATTTTCTTCACAGGATGCTCACAATAAATATGTTGATTTTTCCGGTTTCTTGTGTTATCATTAAATTATAGAAATTAAAAAAATAAATTGAAACGGAAAAGGATAAAATGAAGGTTTTTGTAATC
>ULVT01109587.1_pt1 | contig 23765 bp, 20 predicted proteins | sample 1959701 | NCBI WGS metagenome assembly ULVT01 (sample SAMEA4835793, study PRJEB28245) | human gut metagenome | biome: gut microbiome; material: fecal sample | place: Denmark | collected 2008
CGGCTCGATATCCTCTTCGAGGGGCACGAGCATTCCTTTGCAAGGACCTTCCCGACAAAGGGCGACGAGCTTTTTGACCGCCCGTCCGAGGGCACGGTGCACTATATCGTGGGCAACGGCGGCGGCAACATATACTGCTCCAACTGCCAAAAGACATGGCACTCCTGCTTCTACCCGCAGGAGGAACGCATGGGCTTCTACACGCTCGTCGAGATAGACGGCGATAAGCTCACGGCGACGGGCTATATGGCGGACGGGCGTATAGTCGATATCTTTACGATAGACAAGAGCACCGACACGATAACTCCCCACGCCCTTGCGCCGATATATGAGCGCACCAAAATGGCGTTCAAGGGCAGGATGCTCGAATTCTCCGCAAGAGGGGTCTACCCCGAGAATGTCGGCGGCGTTTGGTACGCCCCGTTCGGTGTGCTCATTCAAAGCATCGGCGGCAAGGTGGAGAAAGGCGTCGATTTCCTCACCTGCGAAGCATATGAGCATTACGCGACCTTCACCGAGGACAGCCGCTTCGCCAAGACCGACCTCGGCACGGTGGAGATGAGCGGCGAAGCGTATTTTAAGGACGGGCAGCTCTTTGTGCCCGTTGACGAGAGCGCAAAAATGTTTGAAATGGCGTGGTACTATGCCAAACGCAACAACTACATAAATTGGAACACCCCCAGCGAGGATAAGGTTCTCTATAAACACCCTGTCAAGGAGGAAAACTGATGTTTTACAAGAAGAATTCCGCTCCGTCGCTCTCCGACGAGCTTTTTAAACGCCCCACGAGCGAATACAGAGGCACCCCGTTCTGGGCGTGGAACAGTCACCTTGAGGCCGACGAACTGAGCAGACAGATAGACATATTCAAGGAGATGGGTCTCGGCGGCTTCCATATGCATGTCCGCACGGGTCTGAGCAACGCCTATCTCTCCGACGAATTCATGGGGCTTGTCAGGCACTGCGTTGACAAGGCTAAAAAAGAAGATATGCTCGCCTATCTCTATGATGAGGACAGGTGGCCCTCGGGCGCCGCGGGCGGACTTGTGACCAAAGATGAGCAATACAGGGCGCGCTGCCTGCTTATGACGGCTGAGCCTTGCAGCCTTGACGAGGCTGAGAAGGCGGACGTTATCGACTCACGCGCCGAGGGCGGCAGGAACGGCAAGGGCTATCTCATCGCCTGCTACGACGTGCGGCTTGACAGCGACGGCTACCTCGCCGATTACAAACGCATCGGCGAAAATGATGATGCCAAGGGTGTCAAATGGTACGCCTATCTCAAGATCCACTCCCCCTCGCCGTGGTATAACAATCAGACCTATGTCAACACTCTTGATAAAAAGGCGATAGAGCTCTTCATCGAGGTCACTCACGAGCGCTACGCCGAGAAGGTCGGCGACGAATTCGGCGGCACCGTGCCGTCTATCTTCACCGACGAGCCGCAATTCACCCGCAAGCAGACCCTACGCAATGCGGCGGACAGGGACGATGTTATCCTCCCGTGGACGGACGACCTGCCGCAGACCTTTGAGGCTGCCTACGGCTTCAGCATAGTCGATAAGCTCCCCGAGCTTTTCTGGGATCTGCCCGAGGGCAGGATATCGACGGCGAGATACTATTATCACGACCATATTTCGGAGCGCTTCGCCGAGGCATTTGCCGACACCTGCGGCGCATGGTGCCGAAAACACGGCATAGCCCTGACGGGTCACATGATGGAGGAGCCTACCCTCACCAGCCAGACCGCCGCTCTGGGCGACTGCATGAGGTCATACAGGGGCTTCGACATCCCCGGCATTGATATGCTCTGCGACGCTTTTGAATTCACCACCGCCAAGCAGTGCCAATCCGCCGTGCGCCAATACGGCAGGGAGGGTATGCTCTCCGAGCTTTACGGCGTTACCGGCTGGGACTGCGACTTCAGAAATTATAAGCTCCACGGCGACTGGCAGGCATGCATGGGCGTCACCGTGCGCGTGCCGCACCTCTCATGGTACGCCATGGGCGGCGAGGCCAAGAGGGATTACCCTGCCTCGATACACTATCAGTCCCCGTGGTATAAGGAATTCCCCCGCATTGAGGATCATTTCGCCCGCGTGAATACGGCGATGACGAGGGGCAAGCCCGTCGTGCGGGTCGGAGTTATCCACCCGGTCGAGAGCTTCTGGCTCCATTGGGGTCCGAACGATAAAAGCTCTCTGATGCGTAAGTGCCTTGACGAGAAATTCAGGCAGCTCACCGAATGGCTGCTGAACGGCAGCATAGATTTCGATTTTATCTGCGAATCCCTGCTCCCCTCTCAATGCGAGAAGGGCGGAGCGCCGCTCAAGGTGGGCATGGAGAGCTATGATGCCGTTATCGTGCCCGACTGCGAATCCCTCAGAGGCACAACCCTTGACCGCCTTGAGAGATTTGCCGACGAGGGCGGCAGCCTTATATTCATGGGCGCCGCTCCCACCGTGTCCGACGGCGTTCCGAGCGAACGCGGCAAGGCTCTCTACGGGCGCAGCATGGTGATCCCCTTTGACCGCGAGAAGCTGCTGACCGCTCTCGAGCCGCAGCGCGACCTCACCCTGCGCTTTGCGAACGGCGACCTCTCCGAGGGCTTCATATATCAGCTCAGGCTCGACGGCGAGAGCCGCTGGCTCTTCATAAGCCGCTGCCGCGAGCCATACAACAAATCGGTCGTTGAGAAAAACTACCTGCGTATAACCATAAAAGGCGAATTCTCGCCCATGCTTTACGACACGGCAACGGGCGACATCTCGGAGCTTGACTGCGAATACAGAAACGGCTGCACCGTGATATCCCGCGTGCTTTACGACTACGACAGCCTGCTGCTCCGCCTTGACAATGGCAGACGGCAGGGCAAGAGCGCCGCAAAGTCAGCTTCGCTTCCCGAAAAAGAGATACGCCTGCCCGCATTTGTGCCCTACACCCTCTCCGAGCGCAACGCTCTGCTGCTCGACACGGCGGAATTCTCGCTCGACGGCGCTCCGTTTGAGCCGGAGGAGGAAATTCTTCGCCTTGACAATATCTGCCGCCGCTCCCTCGGCTTCCCCGAGAGGGGCAATTCCGTGGCTCAGCCGTGGGTCATCCATGAGGCCGCCCCCGAGCACACTCTGCGCCTGCGCTTCACGATTCGCAGTGAGATCGACTTCAGTGGCGCCGAGCTGGCGCTTGAGGACGCAGAATCCGCCGCTATCACCTTTAACGGCGAAAAAGTCGCAAATAATATAACGGGTTGGTACACCGACAGGGATATCAAGACCGTTGCGCTGCCCGACATAAAGGCGGGTGAGAATATCCTTGAGATAGTCTATCCGTTCGGCAGGCGCACCAACACCGAGTGGTGCTATCTTCTCGGCGATTTCGGCGTGCGTGTGACAGGCAGAAGCAAGGTCATCACCGCCCTGCCCGACAAGCTCGCATTCGATAAGCTCGAAACCCAGGGTCTGCCGTTCTACGGCGGCAACGTAACCTATCACCTTGAGGTCGAGGCAAACGGCGCTCTCAGCGTCACCGCAACGAATTATTACGGCGCCCTCATCGGCGTGTCGGTCGACGGCGCTGACAATGGCAGGATAATTTACCCGCCCTACACTCTGCTTGCCGAGGATATCGGCAGCGGCACTCACAAGGTGGATATCACGCTCTACGGCCACCGCTTTAACGCTTTCGGCGCAGTCCACCTGACCGACAACCGCCACTCATGGCACGGCCCTGACGCCTGGCGCTCCGAGGGCTGCCGCTGGAGCTATGAATACACCCTGCGCCCCGTCGGCATAATCGCCTCACCCGTCATTAAAGTCAAATAAACAGAGGATGATATAAAAATGAAAAAACTCACGGTATACCTCAAGGGTGACCGTACCGAATGCGTGCTCGCTCCGCTGTTCAAAATGCTTGAGGCCATATTGGAGCTTTTTGTGCCGCTGATAATAAAAGCAATCATCGACAAGGGCATCGGTCGGTCGGACGACGGCTATATCATGCGTATGTGCGGCGTACTCGTGCTGCTCGGCGCGGTCGGGCTCATCTTCTCGATAACCGCCCAATATTTTGCCGCCAAGGCTTCGACCTCCTTTGTCAGGAAGCTGCGCCACGCCGTATTTGAGCGCATAGGCTCCTTCTCATACTCGCAGCTTGACGGCATAGGCTCCTCGACCCTGATAACCCGCCTCACCAGCGACATGGATAGCGTACAGAACGGCTTGAATCTGACGCTGCGCCTGCTGCTGCGTTCTCCCTTTGTCGTGATAGGCGCGATGATAATGGCTTTCACCGTGGACGCAAAGTCGGCGCTGACCTTCGTTGTGGTCATACCCGCCCTCTCCGTCGTGGTATTCGGCATACTGCTGCTCTGCATCCCGCTCTATAAAAAAGTCCGTGCCGCACTCGACAAGGTGCTCGGCACGGCGAGAGAGAATCTCATCGGTGCAAGAGTGCTGCGTGCATTCTGTAAGGAGGATGAGGAGACAAAGGAATTCGAGCAGCGCAACGACACCCTCACCGCCATTCAGGAGCACACGGGCAGGATATCCGCCCTGCTGAATCCCCTGACCTGCATCATAATCAACCTCGGCATAGCGTTCCTTATCTATATCGGCGCAGTCCGCGTCGACGCGGGCATCATAACCCAGGGCGCGGTCGTGGCGCTCTATAACTATATGTCGCAGATACTTGTTGAGCTGATAAAGCTCGCAAATCTGATAATCAGCATCACCAAATCCCTCGCCTGCGCGGGCAGGATAAGCACCGTGCTTGAAATGCCCGCAGAGGAGGACGGCGGCAGCGGCAGCGTCGACGACAGCTCCGAGATCGCCGTTAAATTCGACAATGTTTCGTTTACCTACGACGGCTCGGGCGAAAGCTCGCTCGAGGGCGTCAGCTTCAAAGCCAAAAAGGGCGAAACGATTGGCATAATCGGCTCGACAGGCTCTGGCAAGACCACTCTGGTGAATCTCATCCCCGGCTTCTACCGCCCGACAGAGGGCAAAATAACCGTCGGCGGCTGCGACTCCGCTTCGCTCCCGCTCGAGGAGCTTAGAAGCCGCGTGGCAGTCGTGCCGCAGCGCTCCGTGCTCTTTAAGGGCACGGTCAGGGAGAACCTGCGCTGGGGCAAGCCCGACGCCACCGAGCAGGAGATGCTTGCCGCTCTCGAGACCGCTCAGGCAAAGGATTTCATCCTCGCCAAGGACGGCGGGCTGGACGCCCCCGTTGAGCAGGGCGGGCGCAATTTCTCCGGCGGCCAGAGGCAGCGCCTTGCCGTCGCAAGGGCAGTAATCAAGGACGCGGATATCCTTATCCTTGACGACAGCTCAAGCGCCCTCGACTACGCCACCGACGCCGCCATGCGTAAGGCCATCGCCGCCTCTCAGGGCGACAAAACGGTATTCATCGTCTCTCAGCGCACCTCGTCCATAATGAACGCCGATAAGATAATCGTGCTTGAGGACGGCAGGGCGCAGGTCGGCACACACGACGAGCTGATGAAGTCAAGCGACGTCTATCGCGAGATACATATCTCGCAGTTTGACCCGGAGGAGGCGAGCGCATGAGCAGGATAAAGGCCAAAAAAGGTACTCTCAAAAAGGTGCTTCACTATGTCGGCAGATATAAACCGCACCTCGCGTTCTCTATAATCCTCGCCGCCGTGAGCGTTGCCGCGACGCTCTATATCCCCGTGCTTGCGGGCAGGGCGATAGACAATATCGTCGACGAAAGAAATGTTGATTTCACCGCGCTGAAGCCCCTGCTCATCGGCATAGGAATTCTTGCCGCCGTTACGGCGCTGGCGCAGTGGATAATGAACGCGCTCAACAACAAGATAACATTCTGCGTGGTGCGCGATATCCGCAACGCCGCAATGAGGCGCATACAGATACTGCCCCTGAGCTATATCGACAGCCACCCCGCGGGCGAAACGGTCAGCCGCATCATCGCCGACGCCGACCAATTCGCCGACGGCCTGCTCATGGGCTTCACCCAGCTTTTCACGGGCGTTATAACCATCCTCGGCACGATAGGTTTCATGCTCTCGATAAACGTGAAGATAACTCTTGTCGTCGTGCTGCTCACGCCGCTCTCGCTCTTTGTCGCAAGATTTATCGCCCGCCGCACCTATTCGATGTTCAGGGCGCAGTCCGAGACCAGAGGCGAGCAAACCGCATTCATTGAAGAAAAAATAGGCTCTCAAAAGGTCGTCAAGGCGTTCACGAGGGAGGCAAAGACCCTCGAGGAATTCGACGAGATAAACGACCGCTACGCCAAGCGCTCGCTCAAGGCGATATTCTTCTCCTCGATAACCAACCCATCGACCCGCTTCGTCAACAGCGTTGTTTACGCCGCTGTGGGTCTTACGGGCGCTCTCTTCGCCGTCAAAGGCGCTATCTCCGTCGGCGGGCTCACCTGCTTCCTGAGCTACGCCAATCAATATACCAAGCCCTTCAACGAGATCTCGGGCGTTGTGGCGGAGCTGCAAAATGCTCTTGCCTGCGCCGAGAGGCTCTTTGAATTGGTCGAGCAGCCGCCGCAATCCCCCGACAAGGCGGACGCCGTGACCCTCACCGACGCCAAGGGCAACGTGGCGATGCAAAACGTCGCCTTCTCCTATGTCAAGGACAGGGAGCTTATCAAAAACCTCAACCTCAACGTAAAAGCAGGCAGCAGGATAGCCATAGTCGGCCCGACGGGCTGCGGCAAGACCACGCTGATAAACCTACTTATGCGCTTCTATGATGTCGACGGCGGCGTGATAGCCGTTGACGGCATTGACATCAACGATATCACCCGCTCCAGCCTGCGCCGCAGCTACGGCATGGTGCTGCAGGACACATGGCTCAAGGACGGCACGGTGCGCGAGAATATCGCAATGGGCAAGCCCGACGCGACAGACGAGGAGATAATCGCCGCCGCCAAGGCTTCGCACGCCCACAGCTTCATCAAGCGTATGCCTCAGGGCTACGACACGGTGATTTCGGATGAAAATTCGGGTCTGTCGCAGGGTCAGAAGCAGCTGCTCTGCATCGCGCGTGTCATGCTCTGCCTGCCGCCGATGCTCATTCTCGACGAGGCGACCTCCTCGATAGACACCCGCACCGAGATAAAGATTCAGCAGGCATTCTCCCGCATGATGCAGGGCAGGACGAGCTTCGTCGTCGCCCACCGCCTCTCGACGATAAAGAATTCCGACCTCATCCTTGTGATGAAGGACGGCAGCATCATCGAGCAGGGCACTCACGCCGAGCTGATGGAGCAAAACGGCTTCTATGCCGCGCTCTATAATAGCCGCCTTGACCGAGGTGCATGATATGGAGAGGATAATCGAAAAAGCACGGGCGCTGCTCGCCTCAAAGGGCAGCGCCGTGATAGCCCTTGACGGGCGGGCTGCGGCGGGCAAAACCACCCTTGCCGCGGCTCTCGCCGAGCGGCTGAACGCCGAGGTCATACATATGGACGACTTCTTCCTGCCCCCGGAGCTTCGCACGGCGGAGCGGCTCTCGCAGCCGGGCGGCAATGTGCACTACGAGCGCTTCAGCGCCGAAGTTGCCGACGGTATTCTGAGCGGCAAGCCCTTTGAATACTCGGTATTCGACTGCTCGATAATGGGCGTTTCGGGCAAAAAAAGAGTGACACCCGATGGGGTCACCATAGTTGAGGGCGCATATGCGCTGCACCCGCAGATCCCGGACATTTACGATATAAAAGTCTTTGTCACCGCCCCGCTTGAAACGCGCCTCGAGCGCATCCTGCGCCGCAACGGCAGCGAAAAACTCGAAGCCTTCCGCCGCAGATGGATCCCTCTCGAAGAAGCCTACTTCAGCGCCTTCGATATAGAGAATAAATGCGATATCGTCATCGAGCAGCTCCGTGGCCTATAAGACGTTATCCTCCGTCAGACTCAATTAAATCCTCAGCATAAAAATAACCGACTGCTGTGAGGCACGCCTTCACGCAATCGGTTATACTTCTTTCAATATCAGCGCTTTACGAAAAATAAGAACGAAAAAGTTCGGGCAATATTTCAACTGCTGTGTTACAATCGTTATCGAGGTGAACGATATGGATGTTTTAAGAGAACTGAACGATGTGTCGTATTACATTGAAGAGCACATTACCGATGATATCAACATTGATGAGCTTGCAAGGATCGCCATGCAGAGCGGCAATAATTTCTCGCGCCTGTTCAGCTATATGGTCGGTATGTCCGTCAATGAATATATTAGGCGGCGCAGGCTGTCGCTTGCCGTAAATGACCTGCAAAACAGCAACGCGAAAATTATTGATATCGCAATGAAGTACGGCTGGAACAGCTCCGACGCTTTCACTAAGGCTTTCATTAATCAGCACGGCACTACTCCGACAAACGCAAGAAACAAAATCGGTTCTGTTAAAATATTCCCGCCCGTTTCCTTTGAATTGAACATTAAAGGAGCAAAAGAAATGGATTTCAAAATCGTAACCGTTGACAGCTTTGAAATTTTCGGTTTGTCAAAGCAGTTTAATTGCCGCTCGGCTGACAGATTCAAGCAGGAGAACATCATGTGGTCCGTTGAATTTGAGCATTACCCCGAAAGGATCAGCGCCGGCTATGACGGGATTTGGTATGGAGTTTTCGACAACGGAAAATACTCTATTGCAAGAGCCCAAAAAGATATCGACTATAGCCGTCTGGAAAAGATAACTGTCCCCGGCGGGCAATATGCGGTTTTCACCACCGAAAAGGGCGGCTATGCCGGAACGGAGCTGCCCCGCCTGCACGAGCTGGTTTTTAATTCCTGGCTGCCCGACTCTGAGTACAAAATCAAAGAAGAATTTGTAATTGAAGTCTATCATCTGGCAACAGACCGAGCCGAACGCAGGAAAAACAGATATTATGAGATGTGGATCCCTCTCAGCGAACCCGACACAGAATAAACTAAAAGTCAAACATTATTTCTCCACATTCCCGTATTTTCAATATAAAAATAAATGTAATATCGTCATAAAATAACCCTGCGCCCATAGAGGACGCAGGGTTTTCTTTCGCCTGTCGCATATGCAAAAAACAAATATAACTGAAAAGCCCCTGTTCAAAAGAACAAGAGCTTTTCTGGTGGAAGAGGGTGGATTCGAACCACCGAAGTCGATGACGGCAGATTTACAGTCTGCTCCCTTTGGCCGCTCGGGAACTCTTCCGAATATTCAGTTGCGTTATCTCGTGGGTGGAGCTGGTGGACGGACTCGAACCCCCGACCTGCTGATTACAAATCAGCTGCTCTACCAACTGAGCTACACCAGCACGGAACGCTCGATTAATATAGCACAAAAAAAGCGTTTCGTCAAGTGATTTTTTTAAAAAATCGTAATTTTTTGAAAAAAATTGTTTCTATGACCGCCGAGCTGAGGTAATATTTTTCGACGGGCATTTTGCATGGTCGGAGAAGTTCTCGAAAACGGACTTGAAGCGGAATTGGACGGCGAACTCGGCTACAGCAAGTATGATTACCGAAACAAGGATATGAAATCAGCCGCCCTTGACATGCCCCGATATTTCCGCTAATATGCAATCAGGACGTGTGAGCCGTTTTTCGGCTCACACGTCCCGCTATCATTTTAATTCTTATGCCATTAAAGTGCGTTTACACAAAATTTGAAGAAGAACCTTTTGATTCATTCCAGAAAAAGAAAACCTTGTGTAGTGCTTTTTGATGTCAGTAGTGAAATTGTAAAGAAGTGATTTTTATTCTAATCTAATTTCATTTCATAATAATCAACATCGATAATCGTTCCGTCAGGATAAGCTAATTGCTCTGATTTTATCAATGTATTAAACCCAAAATGCTGATAAATTTGCAAGTTCTTTGTTTCTTTTGGTTCAACACCTAAAGTGTACTTTATGTAACCTTTGTTTTTTAAGTCTTCAATTACAAATTTGAATAGTTTTGAAAAATATCCCCTACCTTGATATTTTTTATCCGTGCTGAAATTACACAGGTATACCGTTTCAACACCAACAAGACCGTCGCTGTTTTGAATAATATTTTCGTCAAACATTGCAGTTGCTTGACAAATGATTTTGTCATTTAATTTACCGTAATATATAACAGCTTGACCGTTTTTTATATTCTCAATTGCACTATTTTTCACCAACTCTAAAGCCGATTTCTTTTGTTTTCGCTTTTGCTTTTTTATTTCATAATTCCATTTTGCTATCACTTCATCAACAGATGCGATTTTACATATATACTCTTTCATCTTACTCCTCAAAAAAACTGATAATTATCATTTCTATGTACTTATAATATCATAATTTTGTTCAGTTTGCAACCACCTAAAGTGCAAGGACTTTAAGCATTTGTTCAGTTTCTAACTGACCAGTGATTATTACGGTTAGTATCAAGATAGTAAAATCAATATAAATTGAATTGTTTGAACTATTCTGTCCCATAAGTTTCTTTAATCAAATTACCATCACGGTCACACTCTCTGATGACAAACTTTGTTGCCTTTTCGGCTTCAATGGGATTTCCGTTGTCATCAAAGTAATAGATTTCAGAATAGTCACCGCCGCAAGGGGTTTTTTCGTTTATTTTTTCATATGTTTCATACAAAGATATAAAGGTACTAATGGCAGATCTGAAACGAGTTTACGCAGCTGTGGACGAGGAAACGGCACTGTATGAATTGGAGCGGTTTTCTGCAAAATGGGACTCAAAATATCCTAAAATTTCAAAGTCATGGCAATCTCACTGGCCTGAATTATCAACATATTTTAAGTATCCGCGGTCGGTCAGAACGCTGATTTATACAACAAATTCCATAGAAAATTTCAATCGGCAGCTCAGAAAAGTAACCAAAAGCAAGGCAGTATTTCCGAATGACGAAGCGCTTTTGAAAATGCTTTATCTCGCACAGGTCGATATCACAAAAAAATGGACAGGACGGCGCAGGAATTGGGGAGAAATTTACTCTTAGCTCGAAATTTTCTTTGCCGACAGACTGCCCGAGACGGATCGGGGCGAAGCCGTATTTGCGGCTCCGCCCCTTCATCATTCTTTTGTCTCAAAGACAAAGTCGCCGCCCGAGTATTCGCAGACATATTTTTTATCGGGGCTGAATCTGCCCTCAAGCATCTGCTCGGAAAGCTTATCCTCGATACGCTGCTGGATGGCGCGCCTGAGCGGCCTTGCCCCATATACAGGGTCGAAGCCCTCCTTGCCTATCTCGCTGACGGCGCTCTCGGCAAACTCCACCTTGAGGTCAAGCTCGGCGATACGCTTTGAGAGACCCGCAAGCATCCTGCGCGCGATCTCGTCGATATCGGTCTGTGTGAGCTGACGGAACACGATTATATCGTCGACCCTGTTGAGGAATTCGGGTCTGAACACGTTCTTGAGCTCGCCCATGACGGCTTCGCGGATCTTTTTGTCATCCGCCGTTTCGCCGCTCGAGGGGGCGAAGCCCAAAGTGCCCGCGCCGCTCTTGGCTATCAGCTTTGCACCGACGTTTGAAGTCATTATGATGATGCAGTTTCTGAAATCGACGCGTCTGCCCTGTGAATCAGTCAGAATGCCGTCCTCAAGGATCTGGAGCAGCATATTGAACACATCGGGATGAGCCTTCTCTATCTCATCAAAGAGCACGACGGAGTATGGTCTGCGGCGTACCTTTTCGGTGAGCTGGCCGCCCTCCTCGTAGCCGACATAGCCAGGAGGCGAGCCGACGAGCCTTGAAACGGTGTGCTTCTCCATGTATTCGGACATATCGAGCCTTATCATCGCGTTCTCATCGCCGAACATAGAAGCGGCGAGGGTCTTGCAAAGCTCGGTCTTGCCCACCCCGGTGGGGCCGAGGAAGATGAACGAACCTGTGGGACGCTTGGGGTCTTTAAGCCCCGCTCTGCCCCTGCGGATAGCCTTGGCGACGGCGCTGACCGCCTCATCCTGGCCGACTATGCGGCGATGAAGCTCCTCCTCCATATTCAGAAGCCTTTGGCTCTCCTCCTGAGTGAGCTGCACGACGGGGATGCCGGTCCACTGCGACACAATGGCGGCTATCTCCTGCTCACCAACCTCGCCCGCGGCGTGAGTGCTGCGCTCCTTCCAGAGCCTGCGTTCGCTCTCAAGCTCGTTCGAGAGTTTATTCTTTTCGTCGCGAATAGACGCTGCCTGCTCAAAATCCTGCGAATTGACGGCGCTCGCCATCTCCTCATTCAGGGATTTGATTTTTTCTTCAAGCTCCTTTAGGTCGGGCGGGGTGGCAAATGCCTTGAGCCTGACCCTCGAAGCTGCTTCATCGACAAGGTCTATCGCTTTGTCGGGCAGATAGCGGTCGCCGATATATCTCGACGACATCTTGACCGCCGCGATTATCGCACCGTCGGTTATCCTGACCTTGTGGTGCGCCTCGTATTTGTCGCGCAGACCCTTCAAAATGTCAATTGCCTCCTGCTCGGTCGGCTCGCCGACGGTAACGGGCTGGAATCTGCGCTCAAGGGCGGCGTCCTTCTCGATATGACGGCGGTATTCGTCGAGCGTTGTGGCGCCGATGACCTGGATCTCACCCCTTGCGAGCGAGGGCTTCAGGATATTTGCGGCATCGACCGCACCCTCCGCCGAGCCTGCGCCGATGAGCGTGTGAACTTCATCTATGAAGAGTATCACATCGCCCGACTTCTTGACTTCTTCGATAGCGTTGCGGATGCGCTCCTCAAAGTCGCCCCTGTATTTGGTGCCGGCGACCATGCCTGTGAGGTCGAGCGAAACTATCCGCTTATTCCGCAGCAGCTCGGGCACCTCGCCCGTGGCTATCTTGAGCGCCAGCCCCTCGGCTATGGCCGTCTTGCCGACACCGGGCTCGCCGATGAGACAGGGGTTATTCTTCGTCCTCCTGCTGAGGATCTGAATGACCCTCTCTATCTCCTGCTGCCTGCCGATGACGGGGTCTATCCTGCCCTGATTTGCAAGGGCGGTCAGATCCCTGCCAAACTGTGAGAGCGTGGGCGTATCGGAGCGCTCCTTGCTCTCCTTCTTTGATTCGCCCGAGCTTTGGGCGTTGCTGCCGAGGGCGGCGGTGAGGTCGGAGAGCAGATCCTGCGGCTGGACGCCGAGACGGCTGAGCACCTCGGTGGCGGCGCTCGTGCCCTCACGGATTATGCCCATGAGTATATGCTCCGTGCCGATATAGGCGTGACCCATTCCCCTGCCCTGCAATATCGCCGTGTCGATGATATTCTTGGCTCTGGGCGTGAAATCATTGGGCGAAAGCACCGTAGGCGAGCCGATGCCCACGCTGCTTTTGATTATCGACTCGACCTCGGCGTAGGTGACTTTCCTCGCCGAGAGAGCGGTGTAGGCCATGCCCCCGTTCTCGGAGAGCAGACCGAGCAGCAGATGCTCGCTGCCGACATAGGTGTGGCCGAGATCCTCCGCCGCGGTGATGGCGTTGTTGAGCGCCTCGTTGGCTTTCTGGGTAAAGCCCGTAAATCTATACATACAATTTCCCCCTGAATATACTTCGCTTATCTTTTATTACGCAAGCGCCTCTCTGACCGCCTTTGCTCTGGCGGCGTCCCTCGCCGCGGGGCCTATAGCTCCGTCGGCGGCTGCGCTTATCGTAGCGGGCTGCATATTGACTATCAGCTCGTTTATCTTCTCGAGCGGGATATCCACTACCCCTCTCGCCGCGCCGAGCCTCACCTCGGAGATAAGCTCCATGAATTCGTCGCTGCTGAGCAGCCTTGCATTCTGAAGCACTCCGAGCGCACGGAATATCTTATCCTCCTCGGCGGGATTCTTGACTATCTCCTGCGCCGCAGACCTCTCCTGAGCGACGAGCTGCAGGACTATCGAGCGCAGGTTGGCTATCGCCGTCTCCTCGGTGATGCCGAGGGTTATCTGATTGCTTATCTGATAAATATCGCCCGTCGAGGCCGAGCCTTCGCCGTAAGCGCCCCTTATCGTCAGGCCGAGCTTCGACACCGTGCCCGCGAGCCTTGCTATCTGACCGCAGCGGGTCAGGGCGGGCAGGTGGAGCATGACGGAGGCTCTCATCGCCGTGCCGAGATTGGTCGGGCACTGGGTGAGGTAGCCTATGCGCTCGTCAAAGGCGTATTTCAGCTTGCCGTCAAGGATAGTATCTATCTTATCCGCCTCGGCATACGCCTGCTCAAGCGCAAGACCTGCCTTTATTACCTGAATTCTGATGTGATCCTCCTCGCAGAGCATAATGCTCACGCTTTCGTCGGAGGAGAGCAGCAGAGCCGTGCCGTCCCTGCGGGCGGCGAATTCGGGGCTGATAAGGTGCTTCTCGGCGAGCGAGACCGCCTGAATTTCGCTCAGGCTCTTCATATCAATATAGCTGAGGTCGCTGCCGTCACAGAGCAGAGCCGATTTGACAGCGGAATTTACCTTCTCCCTGCCCTCGGCGTCGAGCTTCGACGGGAACGGGAATTCATCGAGGTTTCTCGCAAGCCTGATCCTGGTGCTCAGGACTATATCGCCCTGCTCGCCTTTATCAATATACCATTTGCTCATTTCGTTTCCCCTCCCTCTGATTCAAGGCTCTTTATCTCGTCGCGGAGCTTCGCCGCCTGCTCGAATTCCTGAGCGGCGACGGCCTCGTCCATCTGGGCCTTGAGCTTTGCTATCTTCTCTTCTTTGGTTTCCTCTTTGGGCTGCTCTATCGCGCCCGAACTTGCCTTGCCGCTGTGCTTTATCCTGCCGTGAATGCGCTGGATAGAGGGCAGCAACTCGTCGTAAAACGTCCTGTAGCACTCTGCGCAGCCGACCCTGCCGCTGCGGACTATATCGCTGAACGAAGTGCCGCATTTTGGGCAGCGCTCCGAATTGCCCCTCGTGAGGGCGGGCATCATGTCGCCGAGAAAGCCGCCGAGGAACTCCGACAGATCAAGTCCGAAGCCCGAGAGCATATCGGAGTAACCTAAATTTTTGGCGCATTCAGCGCAGAGATGGCTCTCCGCCATATCGCCGTTAACTATCTGTTTAATATGTGTAGTGGCTTCATTTTTACCGCAGTTCTGACACAACATTATCTATCATCCTTTCCGTTTGCAGTTAAAAGCATCTGCTTGAATATCGAGGCTCTGACCCCGTCGCGGAGCTGTGCGGGCACGGCTTTGAGGGCATTGTCGCCGAGAGCCGCAAGCATAAGGCGGGCGCTCGGCGCATCCAACACTCCGCCGTGATGCAGGTTTAGAATATGCGCCCGACAGGTCTGCATATCCGCCGCGTCGCCCACGCAATTGACCGTGTGCATTATCGCAACGGGGGCGTCGAGCCTGACGCGGGTTATCTTAATATATCCGCCGCCGCCCCGCCTGCTCTCGACAATATAGCCCTGCTCGGGCGTGAAGCGGGAGGCGATGACGTAATTAATCTGGCTCGGCACGCAGCCGAGGGTTTGGGCAAGCTCATTCCTCTGGATTTCGGTGGTGCCGCTGCTCTCGAGCATATCCATCAGCAGCCCCGCTATTCTGTTGCTCAAGCTCATAATACCACTTCTTTGCTTTATTTTGACTTTGACTTTCTTTGACCTTTATTTTATTATAGCGAGGTGCCTTCGCAAGGTCAAAGGTCAGAAAAGGTCAAATAAGATTTATTATGCCGATTTATCGCCTTTTTTCTGAATTTTACTTTGAATTTCTCATTTTTTCTCGTTTTTTCATCATTAAGCGCCCGACAAATAATTATTGACTGTACCACGGCTCAATATTATGAATATTCTTGCGTTTCGTCGCTTTTTGTGCTATGATTTCGAGTAGCGACAATTCGGAGGTCGTCAGGATTGAAAGAATCATCTAAAAACGCCGTCCTCGGCATCACTCTGACCCTGCTGGGCGGTATATTCTGGGGCTTCTCGGGCTCCTGCGGTCAGTATCTTTTCACCAATTGCGGCGTGACGCCGCGGTGGCTCGTCCCGATAAGAATGATTTCGACGGGCGCTATCCTGCTCGGCGGGGCGGCGGTTAAAAACAAAAAGAAAATATTTGACCTTTGGCGAAACGGGCGCAGAGCCGTGCGTATGCTTGCATTCACGCTCTTCGGGCTTGTGATGTGCCAATTCGCATATTTTAAGGCAATAGAGCTGTCGAACGCAGGCGTTGCGACGGTGCTGCAATATCTTTCCCCCGCTATGATACTCGTTTACACCTGCGTAAAATGCAGAAAAAAGCCGACCGCGGCGGAGGCAATATCCATCCTGCTTGCGATCGGCGGCACATTCCTCATTGCAACGGGCGGCGACGTCGGCGGGCTCGCCCTCTCGCTCCCCGCTCTGCTGTGGGGGCTTGCGGCGGGGGTATTCCTCGTTTGCTATTCGCTGATACCCGTACCTCTGGTCAGGGAATATGACACGCCCACCGTGCTCGGCTGGGGAATGCTGCTCGGCGGGCTTGTGCTGCTGCCCGTATTCCGTCCGTGGGAGATAAATCCGCGGGCGAGCCTCGAGCTTTTCGGCGCTCTCGGCGGCATAATAATCCTCGGCACGGTGCTGGCGTACAGCTTCTATCTTGAGGGCATCCGCCGCATCGGCGCAACGAGGGCGAGCGTTATCTCGAGCATCGAGCCCGTCTCCGCCACGGTCATATCCGCCGTATGGCTCGGCACGGGCTTCACCCTGACCGATATAATCGGCTTTGCAATGATAATCTCAACGATATTTATAATCTCACTTTTCCCGAGAAAGGACTGATGATATGTCTTCGCCGCTTGCCGACAGGCTCCGCCCAAAGACTCTCGACGAAATGGTGGGGCAGACCCATCTGCTTGCCCCGGGCAAGCCCCTACGCAATATAATCGAATCCGGCGAGCTGCCAAACATGGTCTTTTACGGCCCTCCCGGGGTCGGCAAGACCACTTTGGCGAGCATAATCGCAAAGCAGACCGACCGCCACCTCGTGCGCCTGAACGGCACGACGGCGGGCACGGGCGATATCAAGGAGGTAGTCGCCCAGCTCGACACCCTCGTTGCCCGCAACGGCATTCTGCTCTTTCTCGACGAGATACAATATTTCAACAAAAAGCAGCAGCAGACGCTGCTTGAGCATATCGAGAGCGGGGCGATAACGCTCATCGCCTCGACAACGGAGAATCCGTATTTCTACGTTTACAGCGCGATTCTCAGCCGCTCGACGGTCTTTGAATTCAAGAGCGTGACCCCCGCCGAGACGGAGAAGGCGGTGAAGCGGGCCTTTGCCCGCCTTGCCGAGGAGAGACACGAGGAATTCTCGATAGAGGACGGCGTTTGCTCCCATATCGCCACCGCCAGCGCGGGCGACGTCCGCAAGGCGCTGAACAGCGTTGAATTATGCGTGCTCTCGGCGAACACCGAGGACGGCAAGCGCCTGATAACGCTTGAGAACGCCAAGGAGCTGACCCAGAAGAGCGCCATGCGCTACGACAGGGACGGCGACGAGCACTACGACATCATCTCCGCCTATCAGAAGTCGATGAGAGGCTCCGACCCTGACGCGGCGGTGCATTATCTCGCACGGCTGCTTGAGGCGGGCGACCTGCCCTCGGCGTGCCGCAGGCTGATGGTCTGCGCCAGCGAGGATGTGGGGCTTGCCTACCCTCAGATAATCCCGATAGTCAAGGCCGCCGTTGACGCCGCAATGATGCTCGGCCTGCCTGAGGCGAGGATCCCCCTTGCCGACGCGGTGATACTCGTTGCGACCAGCCCGAAATCCAACAGCGCCTACAGCGCGATAAACGCCGCCACCGCCGATGTGAAGGCGGGAAGGACGGGTCCCGTGCCGAGGCAGCTTCAGAATATGCACTATGACGGCGAGGATAACCCGAACAAGGGTCAATTCTACAAATACGCCCACGAATACGAGAACCATTGGGTCGATCAGCAGTATCTGCCCGACGCCATCAAGAACCGCCGCTATTATGAATTCGGCGATAACAAAAACGAGCGCGCCGCAGCGGAATATTGGGCACGCATCAAAAAGAAGAAATAAAAAAAGGAGCAGGACTTCAATCCTGCTCCTTTATTTTTGCCCACCGCTTGCTTTTCGGTGGGCAAACGGTGGACAAAACAGTTAATTTTACGATTTTTATTGGCTTCGGCGGGCAGATCAGAGTCTTTTACAAAACCCGAAAAGCCTTGATATTACGCGTTTTTCATAGCCTCTTCAACTGCGACTGCACAAGCGACGGTGGCGCCGACCATGGGGTTGTTGCCCATGCCGATAAGACCCATCATCTCAACGTGTGCGGGGACTGAAGAGGAGCCGGCGAACTGAGCGTCGGAGTGCATTCTGCCCATGGTGTCGGTCATGCCGTATGAGGACGGGCCGGCTGCCATGTTGTCGGGATGCAGAGTTCTGCCGGTGCCGCCGCCGGAAGCGACGGAGAAGTATTTAACGCCGTTCTCGACGCACCACTTCTTATAAGTGCCTGCGACGGGATGCTGGAATCTGGTGGGGTTGGTGGAGTTGCCGGTGATCGAAACGCCGACGTTCTCGAGCTTCATGATGGCAACGCCTTCGGGGACGTTGTCAGCGCCGTAGCACTTAACGTCCGCTCTCGGGCCGTTTGAATATGCCTTCTGCTCGGTGACGGTGACGGTCTCGGTATAGGGGTCAAACTCGGTCTTGCAGTAGGTGAAGCCGTTGATCCTGGAGATTATCATTGCAGCGTCCTTACCAAGACCGTTGAGGATAACTCTGAGGGGCTTATTTCTGACCTTGTTTGCGTTAAGAGCGATCTTGATTGCGCCCTCTGCGGCGGCGAAGGATTCGTGACCCGCGAGGAAGCAGAAGCACTCGGTCTCCTCAGAGAGGAGCATTTTGCCGAGGTTGCCGTGGCCGAGGCCGACCTTTCTGTTATCGGCGACGGAGCCGGGGATACAGAAGGACTGGAGGCCGATGCCGATAGCGGCAGCAGCGTCGGCAGCCTTGGTGCAGCCGCTCTTGATAGCGATGGCGCAGCCGACGGTGTAAGCCCAGACAGCGTTCTCAAAGCAGATGGGCTGGGTCTCTCTCACTATCTTGTCGCAATCGACGCCCTTAGCAAGAGTGATTTCTTTGCATTCTTCGATGGAAGAGATGCCGTACTCGGCGAGGACAGAGTTGATCTTATCTACTCGTCTTTCGTAGCTTTCAAATAATGCCATTTTAATTTACCTCCTCTTACTGATTATTCTTTTCTGGGGTCGATATACTTAGCGGCGTCATTAAATCTGCCGTAGGTGCCGATAGCCTTGTTGTATGCGTCGTTGGGGGTGTCGCCCTTCTTGATGAAGTCGGTCATCTTGCCGAGGGAAACGAACTCGTAGCCGATAACCTGATCGTCGGAGTCGAGAGCAAGTCTGGTGACGTAGCCCTCAGCCATCTCAAGGTAACGCACGCCCTTGACCTTGGTGCCGTACATGGTGCCGACCTGTGAACGCAGACCCTTGCCGAGATCCTCAAGACCCGCGCCGACGGACAGACCGTCATCCGAGAAGGCGGACTGGGAGCGGCCGTAGACTATCTGGAGGAAGAGCTCGCGCATAGCGGTGTTGATGGCGTCGCAGACGAGGTCGGTGTTGAGAGCCTCAAGGATGGTCTTGCCGGGGAGGATCTCAGCGGCCATAGCGGCGGAGTGAGTCATGCCCGAGCAGCCGATGGTCTCAACGAGAGCTTCTTCGATGATGCCCTCTTTGATATTGAGTGAGAGCTTGCAGGCACCCTGCTGAGGTGCGCACCAGCCCACACCGTGAGTGAAACCGGAAATATCCTTGATCTCATAAGCCTTGACCCATTTGCCCTCCTCGGGGATGGGAGCGGGGCCGTGATTGGGGCCCTTGGCTACGCAACACATTTCCTGAACTTCTCTGGAATAGTTGATCATATTACTTCTCCTTACTTTAAAAAATCGTTCCGAACGGCGGATATCCGACAAACACCGAGCTCTCCGCCGAAAAACCGCTTATATTATAATAAACCAAAAGCGGCGTAATATCAATTGTGATTTTGCACAACTTGAAATATTTTATTGCAAAAATCTCTTGTTAGTGTGGATTATTTTGCCTTCTTTTTGAGCATCGGAGCAAAATCCTTGCGATAGATTATGACCGCGCCGAGGACGGAGGCGACTATCGTGACGAACATGAGAGTGCCTGCGGGCAGGGTGGGTACGAATACAAGCACGACGACGCCGGTGATGATGGGGGCGAATGCGAGCCTCCAATGCTTGACGAAGTAGCTCGCGCCGAGTGCGCCGAAGAGTGCGGGAAGCACCTGCTCAAACGCGGGCTTGAATATCGAGCCGTCCGCGGTGATGAGCGGGAGCACGGGCGAGAATGCGATAACGCCGACGGCGATGATGACCGTGGTGGTTATCGAGGAAACGCCTACCGCGATGGTGGAGATAACTTCACCCTCGTCGCTGTTGGGGCGGACGCCTGCGCTCTCCATTGCGTTAAGGCCGCAGGGGAGCTTGAGGTTGGGGATATTGCCCGTGACGAAGCTGAGGTATGTTGCGCCTGCACCGAGCATGGGCACATAGGTGAATATCTCGATGAGCGCGACCGGCCAATAGAGCGGGATGAGCTTGAGCATCGCCGAGCCGAGAGCCTTGAGGTTGGGGCCGACATCGAGGTAAAGGCAGAATGCGGCAGGCACGCAAAGGAGCACGAGCAGCGCCCCGATATCCCAGATAACGCCGCATCTGTGTATCATATCATAATAATTAGATTGTTTTTTCATGCCTGTCACCTCCACACAAAGTTAGCGATATCTGCGGGCACGACCGCCGAGATAAGCATTGCCGAGCCCATACCGATGAACATACTCAGCGGCATTGCGAACTGCTCGAGCTTGTCGAGCTTGAATTTGGTGCAGATCTTGCTGAGGATGAGCATAGACGCCATTGAAATGACAAGCACGCTGACCGACATAACGCCGGCGTTGCCTTGGCCGTCCTTATTGGTGCCGTCGATCGCTCTGGCTATAAAAGCGGACATAATGCCGATGAAGGCGGCTGCGGAGATTATGTCGCCCACCTTGCCGCTGCTCTCGCTCTTATTCATCGCCTTGCCTATCTTGCTTTGCAGCTTTTTGCAGACGAACGGGAGCATGATGAGGCCCGCGACTATACCGAGGGTCATTGCCCAAGTGATGGTGACAAACTGCTGCGGGTCGGTCACTTCGCTGTTGATCGAGCCGCCCATTGCCTCAAGAGCGCTCTGAGCCGCTATCGTCTCGTAAGCGAGGTTGCCGACGACCGAAAGCCTAATCCACGGCAGCACTATGCCCAGCGCATTTGCGAGCACGATGACTGTGACGAGGATCGACAGCGCCGGGGCGATGGTGAAGAGGATGCTCGACACGATCGTATTCTTCATCTTTTCGCCGGAGAGACCGAGCTGCTTGCCCCTCTTCCACGCCTTGACGATGAAGAAGATCGACTGAGCGATAACGAATGCCACGACTCCGAGCGCCACGGCATACATAAATCCGCTCTCTTTAAAGTCCAATGAAATCACTCCTATATTTTTGATGATTAATATTACCACATTCGGGGTGTATAAGTCAAGAATTAGCCGCAGGCTATTTACAATTTCTTTGTAATGCTGTATAATTATTCCGCATCGGAAAAGGGGGGCGAAAAAATGGCGGAGAAAAGCAAAAATCCTCACGAGCGCCACAGGGAGCGCATCAGGGAGACCTTCCACAAAACGGGGATAGAGAATATGCCCGAGCATTCGGTGCTCGAGCTGCTGCTCTTCTATTCCGTGCCCCGCAAGGATACCAACGAGCTTGCTCACCGCCTTATCGACACCTTCGGCTCGCTTTCACGGGTGCTGGACGCGCCCTATGAGCGGCTCATGGAGGTCGACGGCATCGGCGACAGCTCCGCATTGCTGCTCTCGAGCATTCCCGCCCTCTGCCGCCGTTATATCGAGGATTCGGCGGGCAAAAAGCTCTCGCTTGCCGAGCCTGAGGACGTGATGAAATACGCCGTCGCCAAATTCTACGGCTGCAAGAGCGAGGTATTCTATCTCATCTGCCTTGACGCAGCGGGCAATCTGATAAACTGCTGCAAGCTCGGCGAAGGCACCTCGGCCGACGTGCTCGTTGACCGCCGCGCCGTGCTCGAAACGGCTTTTCGCAACAACGCGGACACCGTGATATTCGCCCACAATCACCCGGACGGCGTGGCTGCGCCGTCAAAGAACGACCTCGACATGACCTCCGACTTCGCAAAGCTGCTCGGCGGTGTTGGCATAAGACTTGCAGACCATATTATCGTTGCTGGCTGTGACAGCATTTCTCTGGCGTCGATACCGAGATTTTCGCTTCTTTTCATGTGAATAATGCGGGTAAATCTATTGCCAAACCCGCAAAACTGTGTTATACTGTATTGGTAATCCAAATTTTTTATGTTAGGAGTAATCAAATGGCTGCTTCAATGTTTCTTAAAATGTATTGCAGAGCCTACCAGGGCGTTTTCAGAGTCGCCGTCAACTTCCTTAATTGGAAGGAGCCCGAGCTTGTCAAGGGCGAGGGCAGCGTCAAGAAGCTCCCGCAGGTAGTCAAGGCAAACGGCCACAACAGCGTGCTTGTCGTCACCGACAAGGGTCTGATGGGTCTCCACCTGCTTGACGGGCTCTTTGAGGGCCTCGACAAGGCGGGCGTCAAATATACCGTCTATGACGGCACACAGCCCAACCCCACCATCGACAACATCGAAGAGGCCAGAAAGCTCTATATCGACAATAACTGCTCGGCAGTCATCGCTTTCGGCGGCGGCTCACCCATGGACTGCGCCAAAGCTGCGGCCGCAAGGATCGCAAGGCCCAATAAGACCGTGCAGCAGATGAGAGGCACCCTCAAGATTCTCAAGAAGCTGCCCACCCTTTACGCCGTGCCCACCACCGCAGGCACAGGCTCGGAGACCACCATTGCCGCAGTCGTCTCCGACCCCAGAACTCACGAGAAATACGCTCTTCAGGATCCCGTCCTGCGCCCAAAATATGCAGTGCTCGATCCCGAGCTTACCATCGGCCTGCCCCCGCACATCACCTCCACCACCGGCATGGACGCCCTGACCCACGCGGTTGAGGCTTATATCGGCCACAGCAACACCAAGGGCACCGCAGAGGCGGCCGAGAAAGCGACCAGACTTATATTTGACAACTTACTTACGGCTTACGAGAACGGCAAGGATCTCAAGGCGAGAGAGAATATGCTCGTCGCCTCCTACCTTGCGGGTATCGCCTTCACCAGAGCTTATGTCGGCTATGTCCACGCGATAGCCCACAACCTCGGCGGAATGTACGGCACTCCTCACGGTCTCGCAAACGCAGTCATACTCCCCTATGTCCTCGAGTATTACGGCTCGACCGCTGCGGCTCCCCTTGCGAAGCTCGCCGACATCGCCGGCCTTGAGACAAGCGGCATGAACGACGCTCAGAAAGCGGCTCTTTTCATTGAGAAGATCAAGGAATTCAACCGCAAGATGAATATTCCCGAGCATCTTGAGATACTTGAGAAGGATATCCCCACCATCGCAAAGAGAGCGCTCAGAGAGGGCAACCCGCTCTATCCCGTCCCCAAGATCATGGATTATGACGACTGCGTAAGCGTCATCAAGAGGATAGCGAAGTAACTGCATTTGCCCCGCCGAGCCTCGGCGGGTCTCTATATTTTCAGATAATCGCGTCAATTTGTCTGCACAATTACGCCGCAAAGTGTTGAACTTTACGACGTGATATGATTTAATTGTATTGTTACCGTCTTTATATAAGAATCGACATCGGCAGGC
>ULVT01067437.1_pt1 | contig 23602 bp, 20 predicted proteins | sample 1959701 | NCBI WGS metagenome assembly ULVT01 (sample SAMEA4835793, study PRJEB28245) | human gut metagenome | biome: gut microbiome; material: fecal sample | place: Denmark | collected 2008
AAAAATAGCCGTCACACACGGCACAATAGCTTACTCCTCTGCCCTCAAACTTATTTTCGCCGTCAATTCCCAATTTTTTGTGGGTTGCGCCCATGCAGAGAATAACAGATTTTGTCTTAACCTCACTGTCGGAACATTCAAGGATAAAACCGTCATAATTTTTTCTTATGCCGACAAGGGATTGTCTGACAAAATTTGCACCGAATGACTTTGCGTGTGAATAAAAGTGCTGGATGAGATCAAATCCTGCAATATCGCTGAAGCCCGTGTAGTTTTCAACCGCATCCGTGAGGGCAATTGAACTGCCCTCGGGTGATGACGGATCAAGCACAATGCAGTCAAGTCCGCTTCGAGAGGCATAGAGTGCCGCCGTAAGTCCTGCCGCACCTCCGCCGACAATTACAAGGTCATACAAAACTCTCACCCGTTTTTTCGGAAATTGCGGAGATTATCCGTTCTTCGGTCTGAACACCCGACATACGCAAAATTTCGTTGCCGTCTTTAAAGAGCAAAAGTGCAGGAATTCCCGATACACCGTAGCGTTCTGTCAATTCGGGATTTTCGTCAACATTGACCTTGACGGTTTCAAAATATGCTTTGTATTTGTCACCGATTTCTTCTATTACAGGCGAAAGCATTCTGCACGGTGAACACCATTCGGCATAAAAATCGGCAAGCACCGGCTTTGATGATTTTATTAAACTTTCAAATTCATTTTTCCGTATGTTTTGAATCACAATATCACTCCGTAAATCGTTTTTACTATTGTTCCCGATTTAAGGGTAATTATTATATCTTTGTCTGCACATTCAAATTATGTGTAACGGCAAACCGATTTTATTGTAAAAGACGAAAAAAGTCCCCCCGAAAAATCGAGAGGACTTTAAATTTTTTTAATTTTGCAAATTGCAATAGCAACAAATATTTTTGACAATTTTTGTATTGATTTATTTTAAGGCAAATGTCATTCAAAATACAAATTTCTCAAAGCCGAAATTTCTTTGGCATAACCGTCAAGCTCGTTCGGGGTTTCAAGGAAAAACGGAAGATTTCGCAAATTTTCATTATTTATAATTTTTCCGAACGCATCAATTCCAATGTAACCCCCGCCTATTTTCTGATGTCTGTCCTTGTGGTTGCCGATAGGATTCATACTGTCATTGAGATGAATTGCCTTGAGTCTTTCAAGCCCGATTACACGGTCAAATTCTTCAAGAACTCCGTCAAGATTATTCACAATGTCATAACCGGCGTCAAAAACATGGCAGGTATCAAGGCAGACGCCGATTTTATCGTTTCGCTCCACACGGTCGATAATCATACGCAGTTCTTCAAAGGTTCTGCCGACCTCCGTGCCTTTGCCCGCCATTGTTTCAAGCAATACCGTGGTTGTCATATCATCAAACATTGCAGTATTCAATGCTGTGCCGATTTGCTCAACCGCAGCTTTAACGCCCTGTCCCGTGTGACTGCCGGGGTGAAAGTTGTAAAGATTATTCGGGAGATATTCCATTCGTTTCAAATCATCCGTAAGCGTGTTCAGAGCAAATTCACGGGTTTCGGGTTTTGCCGAACAGAGGTTCATTGTGTATGGTGCATGGGCGAGAATTTTTGCAAAATTATTTTCCGTCATAAGTTTTATAAGTGCATTGACATCTTCGATATCAATTTTTCTTGCAGATCCGCCACGAGGGTTGCGTGTAAAAAATTGAAATGTGTTTGCTCCGATTGAAAGTGCATCTCTGCCGATTGCGTAAAAACCTTTTGATATTGAAAGATGAGAGCCGATATTAAGCATATTTTCTCCTTTTGCGTTAATTATTTGCAGTAAGCGGTTTATCGTAAAGAAAAAAGCCTTTCTGTCAAAAGACAAAAAGGCTTTAGTTGGTCGGGATGACAAGACTTGAACTTGCGACTCCACGCCCCCCAGACGTGTGCGCTACCAAACTGCGCTACATCCCGTTGCAACATTAATATTTTAACAAACACTGCGAGCGTTGTCAAGATGTTTTAAAAACTTTTTGAATATTTTTGCACCATGAGTTAAAAAAGCAAAACGGACACTGCCGATTGACAGTGTCCGAAAAATGCTTAATCAAAGATTAATTCGTTAAAATCAGTCTTCTTTCTTCTTTCTTGCAAGGAACATAACGCCTGCTGCTGAAACCATAAGACCTGCCATTACGAAAACGATAGTTGTTTCAACACCTGACTTAACTGCACCTGTGCTTGAAGAACCTGAACCTGATGAGCTTGAGCCACCGTTGCTTGAAGAAGAACTTGAACCGTTGCTTGAGCTGCCGCCTGCTGCCTTGTTACCTGTCTTCTTAGCGCTGTCAAGCTTAGCTGTATCTGCCTTCTTACCTGTTGTAGGATCTGTGCAACCTGAGAGAATCTTCTCAACTGCAGGAGCAATCTTATTCTTATCCTCGTTGTTTGTAGCATTGAGCCTATCTGTTACAGCACCCATAACATCTACAGGGCTAACCTTGAGTTCGTCAAGAAGTTTCTGTGTAAGACTTGTCTTAGCGTCATCATTGTAGTAAGCGACGAGGTATGTAGCCAGCAATGTTACATCTGATTCGCCCTCAGGGAAAGCAGAACCGATGATGTTACCTGTTGATGTAATCTTCTTTTCAGGACCGCAGTCTGAGTTATTTTCCCATTTAGCTTCGTTTGCCTTCTTTTCTGAATCCTCAGGGTTTTCAAGCTGATTACCTGTGCAATAAAGTGTGTCACCGATGCACTTGCCGCTCATGATAGCGTTGTATGACTGCATACCTGTGTTAGCACTGAAGATTACACAGTAAACTCTTCCGTCTGACTTAGAGATTGTGTTGCCTGTCATTGAAAGATCATATGTAGCGATACCTGTTGAAGAATCGTACTTACATTTTTCTTTCTTTGACTGCCAAGCCGGCCAATCGCCTGAACCGTCAGCTCTCCAAATATGACAGAATACTGACTTAACATTATTCCAGCCTGACTTCTTAACATCAAACTTAACAACATTGCCTGCTTCAACTTCTGAAGAAGCGTCAGCTGAAACCTCTGATGAACCGTCGGCTGAAACCTCACCTGACTGATCTGCTGCAGCAACAGCAGCGTCATCCTCTGCTTCTGCAGCGCTGGCTGTGATGGCAGCTGAACTGCACATTACTGCTGCTGCAAGAAAAAGACCTGCAATTTTCTTGAACATTTTTAATCTCCTCCTAAAATTGTTCATAAATATCCAAGATAGATTTTCATATCTTAGTATTGCTTATTATACTATAAAAATAACAAAACTGCAATAGTTTTGATTTAAAACCGTTTTTGTTAATTGCACAAGATTTTATGTAACCGTTTGGCTATTTTCCACAATTCAACCGGCAAGTAAGCCATAAATACACATTAAACGATTATTTTAACATTGCATAAACAGTTTCTTTTACGCTGTCAAGAGCCTCTGAAATCTTCTCAGGCTGTTTAGCACCTGCCATAGCCATATCGGGCTTTCCGCCTCCGTTGCCTCCGGCCTTCTGAGCAACAGCCTTTATGATTTTGCCTGCATTTGCACCGAGAGCAAGAGCATCTTTACCGCAGGCTGCGGCAAATGTCACCTTGCCGTCATTTTCAGTTGCAAGAACACATACGCACTTCGGGGCAAAATCTCTTGCCTTTTCGCACATTGTGCGAAGAATGTCGGCATTAGCCTTGTCAATTCTGCCTGTTACCACTCTTACACCGTTTTCCTCCGTTGTGCCTGCAAAAAGCTGACCGATCTGAGCAACGGCAAGCTTTGAATTAAGCTCGTTGATTTCTCTCTGCTGTTCCTTGATAAGCTGTTCAGCCTTCTGAACACCCTCAACAACTGCCTTTGGATTTGCAATTTTAAGTAATGAGCAAACATCCATAATAACAGCGCTCATACCGTTGATGTACTTGAGAACGCCCATACCTGTGAGAGCCTCAATTCTTCTTACACCTGCGGCAACCGAACCCTCCTGTCTGATTCTGAAAAGACCGAGGTTTGCGGTATTCTTTACATGTGTACCGCCACAGAATTCAACAGAGAAGTCGCCTGCGCTTACAACACGGACAACATCGCCGTACTTTTCACCGAAGAGTGCCATTGCGCCGAGCTTTTTAGCCTCTTCAATAGGCATTTCCCGTGTCGTAACGGGGATTGCCTCAAGAATCTTTTTATTTACAAGATTCTGAACCTCAATGAGTTCCTTTGCTGTGAGAGCCTCAAAGTGAGTAAAGTCAAAACGGAAGTAATCGTCTGAAACAAGCTGACCTGCCTGCTGAACATGGTTGCCGAGAACCTCACGGAGAGCCGACTGAAGAAGGTGAGCCGCTGTGTGGTTTCTTGTAATATCCGCACGGCGCTCTTCATCAACAGCAGTTGAAACCTCTGCACCTACATTGATGCTGCCGCTCTTTACTGTACAAGCGTGAAGGTAAATTGTGCCTGACGGATTCTTTGTTGTGTTGTCAACATCAGCTGAAAAACTACCGGACTCCATAACACCTGTGTCGCCAACCTGACCGCCGCCTTCTCCGTAGAACGGAGTTTTGTCGAGAACGATGATAGCATTTTCGCCCTCACCGATACTGTCAACTCTCACACCGTCCTTAACGATTGCAAGGACCTTTGAAGTTGACTTGAGGTCTGTGTAACCTACGAATTCTGTATTTGCAACATCCGAAAGGTCTGTTGTATCAGAAATCCAAGCGTCTGCACCTGCGTTCTTTCTTGCGTCACGGGAACGCTTTTTCTGCTCCTTCATAAGCTCACGGAAACGCTCAACATCAACCTTAATGCCTTTTTCCGAAAGAATTTCTTTTGTAAGGTCAATCGGGAAACCGTAGGTATCGTTAAGCTTAAATGCGTCCTCACCGCTGAGAACCTTAACATCTTCGCTGTCCATAATGCCGTTGAGCATCTTAAAGCCCTGATCAATTGTCTTGGCAAAGCTTTCTTCCTCAACCTTGATAACCTTTGTAATGAACTCCTGCTTTTCCTTGAGTTCGGGATAAGCTGTGAGATTTTCCTTGATAACCGTATCGCAAACCTTATAGAGGAAAGGCTCGTTGTAACCGAGAAGTCTGCCGTGACGAGCGGCTCTTCTGAGCAAACGGCGAAGCACATAGCCCTTGCCCTCGTTTGACGGAAGAACACCGTCACCAATCATAAATGTTGTACTGCGGATATGGTCTGTGATAACACGGAGCGAAACATCGCTCTTTTCATTTTTGCCGTACTCAACACCTGTAATCTGTGAGATGTGTTTCATAATATTCTGAATTGTGTCAACGAGGAAAAGGTTGTCAACACCCTGCATAACACAGGCAAGTCTTTCAAGTCCCATACCTGTATCAATGTTCGGATGTTCAAGAGGAGTGTAGTTACCTTTGCCGTCACTCTCAAACTGAGTAAATACAAGGTTCCAAACCTCAACAAAACGGTCACATTCACAGCCTACATGACAGTCGGGTCTGCCGCAGCCCTTTTCGTCACCACGGTCAAAGTAGATTTCGGAGCACGGACCGCAGGGGCCTGAACCGTGTTCCCAGAAGTTATCTTCCTTGCCGAGTCTTACCATATGTGACGGATCAACGCCGACTTCTTTTGTCCAAATGTCAAAAGCCTCGTCATCGTCCTCATAGATTGAAACATAGAGCTTTTCGGGAGGCATTTCAAGAACCTTTGTAAAGAATTCCCATGCCCATGCTGTAGCCTCGTGCTTAAAATAGTCGCCGAATGAGAAGTTACCGAGCATTTCAAAGAATGTACCGTGACGGGCTGTGATGCCGACACGCTCAATGTCGGGAGTACGGATACATTTCTGACAGGTTGTAACACGCTTGCGAGGAGGTGTTACCTCACCTGTAAAATATTTTTTCATAGGAGCCATACCGCTGTTGATAAGCAGAAGGCTGTTGTCGTCCTTTGGAACAAGCGAAAAGCTGGGGAGTCTTAAACAACCCTTTGATTCAAAGAATTCAAGGAACTTTTCTCTTAATTCGTTAAGTCCTGTCCACTTCATAAAAAATCTCTCCTTATACAAATTCACAGGGGAATACAATATTCGTTCAAATTTGTTTAAAGTATGCAACCGAGCAAAATAAAAAATCCCATTGTATAAAAATACAATGGGACAGGAATATCCTGCGGTACCACCCAAATTGACGCCAAGCGTCCGCTTTGAGTAATCGTCATAAGATTACATTTCCTTAACGCAGAAATACGCTGTGCTTAATCACACAGAGCTCAGGGGCAGCGCACCGAAACTTCACATAAAAGCCTTGCACCAAAACGGCTTTCTCTCTGAAATGCTGACATCTCGGTTAATCCCGTCACAGCCGAATATTGTAATTCAATTTCAATACATAGATTATAGAACTGTTTCTTTGTGTTGTCAATAGCAAAATTCGGGATTAATCACGCTTTTTTCTGATAACCGAGCCCGACGGAACGGGAGCGTTGCATTTCATTGTAAGTCTTTGCATCGGGTGCGGCGCACTTTCAACGGGCATACCCTCGTCGGTTGTAAGTGATTCACACTTGATTTCAAACGGCACTCCGCTTGGCGGAAGTACATCAAGTGTGTCGCCCACATAGAATTTGTTGCGCTGAGTGATCACTGCGGTTGTGTCGTCAACAAGCTCTTCACACAATGCAACATTGTCATAATGACGGATATATCCTCCGTTGCCCGTAACCTGACCGGGTTCTCTGCCGAAATAGAAGCCTGTGTTGTACTCACGGTGGCTGATTTTTTCAAGTTCTTCCCTTATCCACGGTTTGAGAACATAATCGTCACCCTCAGCAAAATAATCGTCAACAGCGTGACGGTAAGCGTTTGTTGTAACAGCGACATAGTAAGCCGACTTTGCTCTGCCCTCAATCTTAAAGCTTGAAACACCTGCCTTTACAAGCTCGGGGATATGCTCAATCATACAGAGATCTCTTGAATTGTAGAGATATGTACCGTCACCTGTTTCTTCAACAGGAAAATACTGTCCCTGACGGTTTTCTTCGTAAAGATGATACTTCCAGCGACACGGCTGAGCGCAGTCGCCGTGGTTAGCATCTCTGCCTGTCATATAGCTTGAAATAAGGCATCTGCCTGAAAATGAAACACACATTGCACCGTGTACAAAGCATTCGATTTCAAGCTCTTTCGGAACTTTTGCACGCATTTCGGCAATTTCATCAAGCGGAATTTCTCTTGCAAGCACAACCCTTGACGCACCCATATTGTAAAGCACATTTGCCGCCGCATAGTTTGTTACTCCTGCCTGAGTCGAAATGTGGCGCTGAACCTTTGGCGCATACTTTTTAGCCGCCTCAAAAACACCGAGGTCGGCAATTATGAACGCATCAACTCCGCAAGCCTGAGCATTTTCCATAAATTCCTGAAGATGAGGAATTTCATTATTGCGTGGAAGTGTGTTGCAGGTCACATGGATTCTTGCACCCTTTGCGTGGGCAAGGTCACAAGCCTTTTTGAGCTGATCGTTATCAAAATTCTGCGGCGCGGAACGCATTCCGAACATTTTCCCTGCAAGAAAAACTGCGTCTGCGCCAAAGTTTAAAGCGGATTTAAGGCAATCCATATCACCTGCCGGTGACAAAATTTCGGGTTTTTCAAAATTAGTTATCATAGCTTTCAATATACTCCAGATTTGCGTTTTGCTGTTCAAGTGTTGATGCGTAATAAGCCTGTCCCTTGCTGTCATGACAGAAGAAGTAATAATCCGAGCTGTTCGGATTGAGTGCGGCAATTATCGCATCCATACCGGGGTTGCAGATAGGACCGTAAGGAAGTCCCTTCCTGTCATATGTATCATATCTGCTCTTGTAGGTGCTTCTGTCGTTTTCGGGAACATCCTCAAGACTTCTGTACGGATAGAACTTTGTTGAATCAAGACCGAGGCTTGACACGCCGAGACTGCTGTCGGCTGTAAGACGGTTGTGGAGGATTGAAGAAATGTAGTACATATCCTCTTTGTCAGCCGCCTCTGCCTGAATGATAGATGCGATTGTCATAACCTGATCAAGCGAATACTTTGTGTCGCTCTCTTCAACCATTTTCAAAACTGTTGTTTTCTTTGAATATCCGTCAACAGTCTGCTTTTCGTTAATCTTTGTTTCGTAGTTGTTGAGAAATTTGTAGATTACGGATTCTGCATTTTCATTTCTGTAGAATTCGTAGGTATCCGGATAGAGATAGCCCTCAAGCTTGTAGTAACGCTTGTCCGCATTTGTTTCAGCCTTGATAAAGTCAAAGTCGCTGTCAAACTTTTCGGAATTGCAAAGCGAAAGAAACTCGTCCCTGTCGCCCAAAGCACCGTTCTTTTCAAGAGTGTTGGCAATTTCAAGAACGCTTTCGCCCTCGGTAATTGTAACGGAAACCGTGTCGGTTCTGTTGTTGTTACTCGAAAGGAAGTTGATGATTGCCTCGTAGTCCATATTTCTGCGAATTTCATATGTACCCTGAGTAAAATCATCGGCAGACTTTGTAAGATTGACAAAAAGCTTGAAATATGACGGCTCACCGATTACTTTATTGTCAACAAGTACCTTTGTAACATCGTCAACAGTCGGATTTTCGGGAATTTCAATTTTCACGGTTGAGGAATCGGTTCTGTTCACGGCAAGCAAATCGTTCATGCCTGTTATCATATATACAGCCGCCATTGCTCCGACAATTAAAACCGAGATAATCCAGATAAAACGGAAGGTTCTGCGATTATACTTGTTCTTTGCTTTAAGAGCCTTTTTTTCTTCCTTTTTCTTCTGCTTTAAAACCTGCTTTGATTCACGGGCCATTTGCTTTTTGACATCCTGACCGCTGTATGAATTAAGGTTTGACGGTTCATCCTCAGACTTGACGAAATTATCGTCCTCATACTTGCTTTCATCAATATTAAGTTTAAAGTTTTCAGCTCTTCTGCGACGCTGAGCGTTAAGCTCCTGTTCGCTCATATTAAAATTATCAGGGTTCATAATGTATCATTCCTTTACAAACTCGTTATTTGTTCGGTTGGTATATTTTTCGGTAATCACGGCGTCAACGGGGCGGTCGAACACTCCCGAGGGCAGAGTATGCTCTATACATTTAGAGTAGCAAAGCCCAACGCTTGTTCCCGAAAAATTCTGTAAAAATCTGTCATAGTAACCCTTGCCGAATCCAAGGCGGAATCCCTGCATATCAAAGCAAAGTCCCGGAACAAGGCAGAGTCCGTGTGAGAAATCCTCGTACCTTTCGCAAACCTCGGGGTTTGGTTCCATGATTGAAAACGCACCCTTTTCAAGCTGAGAAAGTGAATTTACAAGGTAAAAATCCATTTCGCCGAAATTATTTTTACACTTTGGCAAAGCAAGCCTTTTGCCGTCTTTCAGCGTTGTTTCAAGAATAAGCGAGGTGTCAACCTCAATCGGTGATGAAACAAAGGCAAAAAGCACATCACAGCTTTTGTATTCCTCACTTGCCAGAAAAGCGTTCTGCAAGGCGAGGTCAAGCTGTTGCTTTTTTTCGGGAGGACAGCTTTTTCGGATTTTTTTATATTTTGCACGGAGCTGACTTTTCAGCTCACGAACATTTTTCACAGGCATTGCATATCACCGATAACCTTGTCGGCGGCATCCTTTGATACTGCGAGAGAAACAATTGCGTGACCGAATTCAATTGCACAGCCTGCGCCCTTTGCGGTAATAATATTGCCGTCCGTTACGGTGTGAGTGCCTGTATAGTCTGCACCCTTGAGTTCCTTTTCAAAGCCCGGAAAACAGGTTGCCTTTTTGCCGTCAAGGATTCCGAGATGACCGAGAATTGACGGAGCGGCACAGATTGCGGCAACGATTTTGCCGTTTTCACAGCTATACTTAACAGCCTCAAGAACCTTTTCGTTTGCCTCAAGATTGAGAGTTCCGGGCATACCGCCGGGGAGTACAACACCCTGAACATCGTCAAGGTCGATATTGTCAATTGTGATATCGGCTTTTACAGGCACACCGTGTGAGCTTGTAACACATTCGCCTGTTACACCGACTGTTTTAACATCAAGCTTTGCCCTGCGCATTACATCAACGGGGGCAAGCGCCTCTGTTTCTTCAAAGCCTTCTGCAAGAAATACATAGAACATAGTAAACTTCCTTTCAGGAAAGAGTAATCCCGATATAGACATCGTCGGGAATTTTATGGTTTTTGTCGAGTGATTTAATCATTCCGCATTTTTGTAACCTACAGTTTTCAAAAAAAGCGTTATCGGATTTACCCGTAAATACAAACCTTTCTGATTTTGTATTTTCAAGCAAAAGTGCGGAAAGTTCGTTTATATTTTCATAAGCCGAGTAAAAAACATCGGCAGTATTTTCGTTTTCATCAAATACGGCAAAGCAGTCATTCTTATTGATTACCTTTGAGCCGTAAATCTCATAATAGGACTTTGCAAATTCAAAAAAATTCTCATTATATATGAAAGAATTTTCTTTTAAACAGCCGATATTCAAGCCCTTCTCTGCAAAACTTTCAAGCGTTTGCCTTGAAATTTCACGGCTTTTTACGGTGCAGTTCAAAGCATATCCGAGTTTTGCGTAAAAGCCGTACAAACCGTCATTTGCAGGAAAAAGCAGAGAATAGACATCACCGTTATTCTTTGCGTCATCAAGTGCAAAATCAATCAGCCTTGACATTATCCCGTTGCCACGGAAAGATTTATCGGTTGACGCACCGCAAAGATAATGCGATTTTTCGCCGTTGAGCGTACCTTTTACAAGGTAAAGAGCCGAAACGATTCTATCGTCAACAACGGCACAGCAACCGTCAAAAAGGTCGCTGTCAAAAATCAGATTGACGGCAGTTACATCCTCGTCAAAACACGAGAGCCACAGCTTTTTTAGGCTTTCGGTATCGGATTTTTCGGTTTTGCGAAATATCGTTTTCATCGTTTTTTCGGTGTTGCATTCCAGCGGTCGAGGATAATAACGGGATTGTATGAAAGTTTAGACTTTTTGAGTCCCTCAAGTCCCATATCTTCCTCACGGTTTATATACTCATACTGCGTAAGAGTTTTGGCAAATTCGTTGTTGATTACGGCATAAACACCGTCATATTCACGAAGTGCCTTTTCAAAGTTGATGTCATACACCTTGGGTGAAATTTCACTTCCGAGTGTCATGGCAACAGGCTTTGAGTCAACATACAGTACAGCGCCCTTGACATTATATTCGTCTTTGAGGTCGCACATTTCCCTGATTGCCGTAATTTCGCTTGAAGCTTCGGGATCGGTGTCATTTTCCGCACACCACAGTTTTGCAACCGTTAATGCATCGGGAATGTTTGAATCCGACAGAGTTTCAAAACGGGTATCGGTGTAGGTTCTGTAAAATTTTGAAATGTGGTTACGCTTTGCGTGAAACCTTTTGCCCGCAAGGGTTGCAAGGTCACGGGAAGTGTAGATGTAATCCTGATTTTCGGGTGAACGGACATAATCAAATTTGTCGGGAAACATTGTTTCAAGCATTGCACGATTGCCGTTTGTCAGCATAACAATTTGCAAATTGCCGTTTCTCTCCTCGGCATCTTTGAAAACCTCTTCAAGCGCACCCTTTATATTTTTACCTGTAGGCATACAGTAACCCCAAACAGACTCGTCGGGATCACAATACACCTTGACAATTGTATCATCATAAAAAGCAAATTTAATATTGTATTCGTTTCGCCAAAGATAAGCGTTCAAAAGGTTGGTATCGCAACCCATGCACTCATCATAATCGTAGTATTTTTTAAGTTCGTTTATGTCACTTTGCTCAATTTTTTTAAAGCTCAGCATAAATTTCAGCCGCTGCCCTCTCTATCTCTTCCGATATTTTTTCTATACTCTTAATCTCTCCGTTTTCACAGCAATTAATAACCTTCCAGCCACATTTTTTAGCGGCATAAACTGCACTTTTTCGACAGTCAAGAAGGAAACGGAGATTTTTCTCATGCAAATCTTTCTTGCTGTTGTCACCGCCGTAGCGTTTTTCCATAAGCTTCTGCGAAACCTCGGGTTCAACATCAAGGTAGATTACAAGATCGGGTTTCGGAATCCCGAGCTTTTTGTATTCAAAATCGTTCAGCCAATCAATAAAGCTGTTCCACTCCTCTTTCGGGAGTTTGGACATCTGATAAATTATATTTGAAGTCACATAGCGGTCGCTTAAAATCACACCGCCGTTGTCACATTCCTTTTTCCAAAACTGAAGATAGCTTGCAACACGGTCAACCGCATAAAACGCACTCGCCGCATAGGCATTGACATCATCGGGCTTGTCGCCGAATTCGCCGTCAAGATACATCTTCACGGGAGCGGCGGCAGGACTTTCATAATTCGGAAATTCAAGCTTTGTGACCTTTTTGCCGAGAGCGGAAAATTTTTCGCACAAAATCTTTGTCTGCGTAGCTTTTCCGCTGCCGTCAAGTCCCTCAATAACAATAATTTTGCTTTTCATATATATACCTTACTTTTCTCTGCCGTATTTCTGACGCATTTCCTTTTGCTTTCCGCAACACATATTGCCCTCGGGGCATGGTCCGAACAGGCATGACGGGCCGCAGTTTTTGAAAAGATGCGGAGCAACCTCAAGACATTGCAAAAGCATCTGTTCGGCAACCTCACGAATTTCCCACTGTGCTCTGTTGCAGCAACGGTGTGCAAAAAAGTTCTGCAAGCTTCTTGCATTGAAAGTGCAGACAATTTTTGTTGTCGATGCATTCGGAAGAATAAATCTTGCGTCCTCATTGGCTTTCTTGATGAAAGCATTGCAGGATTTTTTGTCGTCAGCCTTGTAGGCATTGATAATTTCTTCATCCGTTCCGCTGTACTTATCGGGACACTTCTCGTTGATGTAACCGACAGCAAGTGCATCTCTGATTTCCTTGTAAGCGTCAGCCTCAACCTTGAGAGCCTTTTCATAGGCGGCAAGAGCCTTTTCGTTCTTTACAATCTCGGGCGGAGTTACAAAGTCAAACCTTGTGCCGTCAACATATCGCTGTGACTGCTGACTGTAGGATGCAATTCTGTGGCGGACAAGCTGGTGTGAGCAGGCTCTTGAAATGCCCTCAATGCCGAATGTAAAATATGCGTGTTCAGTCGGACTTGCATGGCCGAGGCTTGCAAGCATATCAATAAATGAGGAAGTTTTTTCCTCATCAAGACCTTCTCTTATATCTTCAATCCCTGACGGTGAATAGCAAAGCTTTGCCGCCATTGCAACCGTCTGTTCAGGGTTAGGTGTGTGTGTAAGGAGCGTTACCTTTATTGCCATTTTTAGTTTTCATCTCCCATTTTCGATAAAGTTATTCACAATTTTCTATATTCGGATTTATTATAACATTATTATTCAGTCTTTTCAATGGTAAAAACGAGCAAAAATCCCGACAGCACAAAACCTGTCGGGATTTCTGATTAAAATACTATTTTCTCGTAATTGACCAACCCTTTGAGTTGAAACCGCTTACCGTTTTGCCTTTTCTGTCAATACAACGGACTGTGTAGGTTACCTTCTTACCCTTTTTAGCACCTGAATCTGTGAAAGAGGTTGAAGTTGTATCTTTTACCTTTGTCCAGCTTCCGCCGTCATATTTTCTGTAAAGTCTGTAGCCATAAACTCCTGCGATTTTATTCCAAGTTACGCTTACACCCTTTGATGTGTTTGAAAGCCTTGTAATTGTCGGAGCAACAGGAGTGTATTTCTTCGACCAACCCCTTGAATAAAAACCGCTGACGGTATTGCCGTTCTTGTCAATACAACGGATTGTGTAGGTTTCGGTTCTGTTAGGACTTACTCCCGAATCGGTGAATGATGTGGCAGTTGTGTCCTTAAATCTCTTCCAACCGCCTGATGATGTTTTATAGTAAAGTCTGTAACCGTAAACACCTGCGATTTTGTTCCAACTAAGCTTAATACCGCCTGTGGTGATATCGAGTTTTGAAACTGTCGGAGCATCTGGTGTATATTTTTTCGACCAGCCTGTCGAGTTAAATCCGCTGATTGTGTTGCCGTTTTTGTCAATACAGCGGATTGTGTATGTTTCGGTTTTATTCGGTACTACTCCCGAATCGGTGAACGATGTGGCTGTTGTGTCTTTAAAGCGTTTCCAACCACCCGATACAGGCTTGTAATAAAGTCTGTAGCCGTAAGCGCCGTCAACCTTGTTCCACGAAATTTTGATACCGCCTGTTGTGTTTGAAAGACCTGTAATCTGCGGAGCGGGAAGATTTACGGTAACTTTGCAAGTTGCGGTTTTGCCGTTTGAAGTTTTTACTGTGATTGTTGCCGTACCTGACGCTTTGGCGGTTACTTTACCGTTGCCGTCAACAGTCGCAACGCTTGTGTTTGAACTGCTCCAAGTATAAGAAGTCACAGCATTTGATGGTGAAACTGTCTTTGTAAGAGTATAACTCTTGCCGACATCTAAAGTTAATGCTGTTTTGTTTAATGATACCGAGGTTGGTTCTGAAACATCAAGTGCAATAAACTTAAATCCATTTTCTTTTGCATATTCTTCTGCGGCTGTGCCTTTGTAGCCTTTTATTGTGAAATTACTGTCCTTTTCGGTTGTATTTGTATTATGATAATCTCCATATCCCAAGGAACAATTACTCATATTAGTAACACTTTTAGGAATAGTAATACTCTTTAAACTTGTACAGTTAAAAAAAGCACAAGGCTGAATTTCTGTCACACTATCAGGTATTGAAATACTTTCAAGGCTTGAGCAGCGTTCAAAAAGCCAACCACTGATAACAGTCACACCATTTTCAATAACTACATTTTTAAGACTCGTACATTCTCCAAAAGTACATCCTCCTGCAACCCATAAAAATTCAACATTACCTGGAATAACAATACTTTTAAGACTTGTGCAATGGGAAAAAGCTGAATCACAAATGCGAATGATATTGTTACCCGAAGTTCTAATATCAATGTTCTTTAGGTTTGTACAACCACTAAAAGCATTCAACCCAATGTATTCAACACTGTTAGATATAGTGACACTCTCCATACTTAAATTCTCACTAAATGCACCGCTGTAAATTGATACCACTTTATAGCCATAAATAGTTGAGGGTATAGTAACATTAGCCGCAGAACCATTATAGCCTGTAATCGTACATGTATAACCTTCATTGAGGGTATATTCAAAGTCGCCGTAGGTTGCCGCACTTACGGTGAGCGGTGCGATTGTCAAGATGCCGAGCATCATTACAACCGCAAGAATAACCGATGTTAATTTTTTGACTCTAGTTCTCATAATTTACCTCCTAATAAGATATAGCAGCAAGAATAATTATCTTATTAAGATAATTATATATTCCTAATTTGCAATTGTCAACATATTTTAATCTGATTTGGCTATTATTTTTATTATTTATGAAACAAATGGTATAATAAATCAAAGAAACTAAATTACAGGCAAAGGTGTTATTATGGAGTTTTCAGTCAGATTAAAAGAATTGCGTGTTGACAACGATATGTCACAGACTGAGCTTGCTGAAAAGCTGAATTTAAAGGCGAGTGCGATTTCAAAATATGAAAAGGGCATTACACAGCCGTCTATTGACACGCTCAAAAATTTGGCGGAAATTTTCAGCGTTACGGTTGACTACCTTATCGGTATGTCAGATATCAAAAATCCATACAGCAACTCACAAATTACACCGAACGAAGCCGATTTGATTGAACATTTCAGACAACTGACCTACGAAAACAAAATCCGAATTGATGAAAGAATTAAAACAATGGCAGATGCGTGATACTGCGTAATATATAGTAAGATGTAAGCGGAGAGTATCCGCCTTTTTTATTTTAGAACGAAATTTGATTAAAGAATTGATTTGCAATAATAAATCGGTTGGTAATAAGGGTATATAAGTTAATTTAAGTATAATATAGTGTGTCGGGCGGTCAAAAACTGCCGTTTATTTTTGCCCAAAATAGTTGGGAATAGAATTATATTTCGTTCACAGAATTATCCAAATAAGACAATTTTTTAAGCAATTGCAAAATTGTAACGGCAAACAATATCCATACATATAAAAACGGTCGGATAGACGAACTACCCGACCGTAAATTTTACTTTTCAATTTTCAGATTTTTAATTAAAGATTAATCAAAAATCACTTTTCATAGATATTGAGCAAAAGAGCCTTGATGTCATAGAGTTTCTTTGAGAGGTCAACATAATAGTTATGCGGATTTTCAAAACGCTTAACCTCGTCCCAGAGAAGGTCAATCTGCTCACGGCAATAGGTTGCGATTTCCTCAATTGACGGTGACTCATACACGCACTTGCCGTTCTTGAAGATTGGCACAAGAAGTTCCTTTGCGGTGTAGTTATCAAGCATTTTTGTTTTCCAAACTGCATTCGGATCGAAAATTGTTCTCGGCTTTGAATCGTCAACAACCTCATCATAAATGCAAAGCTCATCGGCAATAGCCTTACCGCTGTCCTTGTCAAAATAGCGGTAAACCTTTTTGAAGTGCGGATTTGTAATCTTGGTTGTATTTTCGCTGACCTTGATTTTCGGCACAATTTCGCCGCCGTCATTTTCAACAGCAACAAGCTTATAAACACCGCCGAATACAGGCGAGCTTGATGAAGTGATAAGTCTTTCACCGACACCGAATGTGTCAACCTGAGCGCCCTGCATCATAAGGTCACGAATAAGGTACTCGTCAAGAGCGTTTGACGCAGTAATTGTACATTCAGTAAGACCTGCGTCATCAAGCATTTTTCTTGCTTTCTTTGAAAGATAGGAAATATCGCCCGAATCAAGGCGGATTGCACACTTGGTCTTACCCTGCGGAAGAAGAACCTCCTTGAACACCTTAATGGCATTCGGGACACCGCTCTTTAATGTGTTGTATGTATCAACAAGGAGAGTAGGATTATCGGGATACATCTCACAGTAGGTTTTAAAAGCGTCATACTCGCTGTTGAACATCTGAACCCATGAATGTGCCATTGTACCGCCGGCGGGAACACCGTAAAGCTCGTCTGTAAGTGTGCAGGCTGTACCCTTGCAGCCGCCGATATATGCAGCTCTTGCACCGTCAACTGCGGCATTTGCACCCTGAGCACGGCGTGAACCGAATTCAAGTACGGCTCTGCCCTGAGCGGCACGGACAATTCTGTTAGCCTTTGTCGCAATGAGCGTCTGATGATTGATTGTGAGGAGAAGGAATGTTTCAACAAGCTGAGCTTCAATTGCAGGCGCTTTGATTGTCATAACAGGCTCGTTCGGGAAAATCGGAGTTCCCTCGGGGATTGCATAAACATCACCGCTGAATTTGAAGTTTCTCAAATACTCAAGAAACTGCTCGTCAAAAATGCCCTTGCTCTTAAGATACTCAATATCCTCGTCTTCAAAATGAAGTTCCCTGATGTACTCAATAGCCTGTTCAAGACCTGCCATAATCGCAAAACCGCCGTTGTCGGGAACTTTGCGGAAGAACACATCAAAATAGACATTCTTTTTATAAAAACCGTTTTTAAAATAGCCGTTTGACATTGTAAATTCGTAGAAGTCACACAGCATAGCCATATTTTCTTTTTTCATAATAATCACCTTAAATGAGATTGTATATTCTGCAACGCAGAAGCATAGATATAGTTTAGTCTTTTTTCGTCAATTTGTAAAGCGGAATTTGCACAAAAGTCGTTAAAATCCAACCCTCTTGCCTATACATTTTTAATATCTCGGTTGACATTTTACCGCTTAAAGGTATAATTAAGTTATATCGAAAACAATCCACTCGGAGGTAAAAATATGAACAGCGAAAATAATAAACTCTGCCCATTCTGTGAAAGCGAAATGATGATTATTCAGGATAACCTCAACAACGGCAAGCCGTACCTTGAATGCCCCACCTGCGGACTCCGTTTCCAAATTGAAGGCTTCCCCGAAAATCCGCAGGAAATCAGAGAAACTGAGTGATTTGGTCTGAACATTTGTATTGCAGATATTGAAAAAAATCACCGCTCGGCTCAAAATGTCAAATTTCACAAAAATGTGTTGACAAATCGACTGAACGGTGATATAATCTATCTTGCGTTGAAATTTATAAGTAAGTTTGCAGAACCGACCTTCATAATTTCATCGGTTGAAATTAATATAGGGGTATAGCTCAGTTGGTAGAGCAGCGGTCTCCAAAACCGCGTGCCGAGGGTTCAAGTCCTTCTGCCCCTGCCATTTAAAAACACTTCAAAAAGGCGATACGCAAGCCGTTTTTGAGGTGTTTTTGTTATTTATCAAGGATTTTCAAATTTGCCCTGTAGCTATTGATTTCTACAATTTTTGCTGATTTTTCTACAACTTTTCGGCTTTTTTCTTCTCTAAAAATCTGTTCGTAATCAGAAGCTATTGCCATTTTAGAAGTTTTATCAACATGAGCATAAAAGCGAAAAGTAGTTGACGGATTACTGTGTCCTAACCATTCAGCTGTTTGGACATAAGAAAAACCTTTATTAAGCAAATTACTTGCCACGCTATGCCTTAAATCGTGCAAACGCAAGCCGTGATAACCCAAACTATCAGCTATTCTGCGAAAATTCTTTGTTAAATAATTCGGTGTCATAACTGAACCGTTTTCGTGCGTAAATACAAAATCACTATCAGAATACAATTCTTCAAATTCCTTCTTGTTTTCAAACTGCCATTGCTTTTGAACAAGAAGTTTTTCTTTTATAACAGGAATTAACGGCATTGTTCTGTTACTGCTTGCATTTTTAGTATCATCGGTATAGTTTGATTCGCCAGTAAGTTCCTTTGTGCTTTGCTGTAAAGTTTCGCAAATATGAATGGTGTTATTTTCAAAATCCACACAACTCCACTTAATGCCCAAAACTTCACTTCTTCTCAATCCATATATCGAACACAGTAAAACAGGCAAATAAATTATTTCGTTCTCAATAGCCGTCAGCATATTGTTAATCTGTTTTTGATTGAGAAACTTTGCATTAAAAGTTTTCAACTTTGGTCTTTTGGAACTAACATCAGGATTAAAATTTATGTAACCCTTTTCCACAGCGTCATTCAGTGCTTTTGAAATATTTTGATGATGGTGCTGTATTGTGCGAGGAGAAAGCGGTTCAGCTTTTTCAAGTTTGCTGTTTGTATTATTTTTAAATTTGTAGTAAGCCGTTAAATCGCAAGGTTTTAGTTCCTGTAATCGTATACCTTTTTCACGAAAATATGGGATAATATGCTTTTCCATATTTCCTTTGTAATTTCGGTAAGTATTTGGTCTTACTTCTGATTTAATATCGTTCAGCCACAATTCAAAATAATCTGCAACAGTAATTTCACTGTAGAAGGTTTTACACTCCTTGCTGTACTGTTCAATAAGATCTTGCAAACACGCTTCTGCCTTTCTCTTATTATTTTTAACAGGCAGTTTTGTTGTACGCCAAATCTGCTTTCTTTTTCCGTTTTCATCAGTTACATATAATCGAGCATACCAAATTCCGTTTTTCTCAACTATGCTTCCATTGACTCTATTCTTATTCATTACTTTCCTTTCCGAAAGAGCCAACCATAACTGATATAATAATACCATTTACAGTTGGCTCTTTCAAGATTTTTTGCTAAAAACAGCTATTCAAATATGTTTGTATGCTCTTCTTTGGAATTATGTATTTAGTGCCGATTCTTTTGGATTTCAGCGTTCCGTTTTTAAGCATTGTATATACGGCATTTCTGCCTATACCTAAAATATTCTGAACATCTTTAACCGTCAGCACCTCTCCATAATCACATAATTTTTTCATATAATCACCATTCGCTATCATCAAAATAATAAGCCTTAAACAGCACACCTGTATTCGTAAGGAATACGCCTTGCTTGTCCTTTGGAATTTTCTCCGCTCCGTCAGGGTTATCAAGAATAATCTGAGAAAGCACCTTGTCAGCCCTACCGCAAATTCTAAAGTCGATATTATTTTTTATCTGACCTTTGAGAATATCGGCATCAGGTCTTTGAGTAGCTAAAATCAAGTGTATTCCAAAGGCTCTGCCTTGCCTTGCTATTGTTGATAACAAACTCTCAATTTTTGCAATCTGAACCTTGCTTTCTTTATCAAGCCCTGTTTTATCAAGCAATTCTGCAATTTCATCGCAAGCAAAAACTATTCTGTGAAAATTACAATCAGTCAGTTTATTGTATTGTTCAATGTTAGCACACTCACAATCAATAAATAATTGTTTACGGCTGTTGAGTTCTTCCACAATGTATTCAAGACGATTTATAAGTTGTTCTTGTTGAGTAATTATATTACATTTTCTTTTCCATATTCCGTAAAAATCCACTCCGCCTTTAAAATCAGCTATGTAAATTTCAAAACCTTTTTCAACACATTGCATTAGAACCAGTTTTAGCAAAACAGATTTTCCCGAACCTGAACTACCGCCTATTAAAATATGCGGAGTTACCTTTAAATCTGTCATTACCTTATCAAGCTGACTTTCTCCAAGTAACAAAACACTTTCCTTTTTGGATAAATATTTATTTTCCCACATAAGTATTTGCGGAAATTCTTTGTTCGCTGTCACTGTTTTTATAAACACATGCTGAAAGTCTTTTCCTGATTCAATGCTTACTATACGAACGTTAAGTGCGGTTTCAATATCAGAACGCTTTTTCTCATATTCGGTAATTGGTATTGTAGGAGAATAAAATTCGAATACTTCTGCTTTTGCTTCTTTATACCTTGACAATAAAATCGGTGTTTCCCCAGATTTATCTTTGAATCCAACGCCCAAAAGACATTTTTCAACTCTTTTTGCCGATAAAGGAGTACCTAACATTGAAACAATCAGCAATGTGCCGATAATAGTAACAAATATTATTATTAAACTAAATATCCATAACAAAATATTTGATAAGTGAGAAAAGCCAATTTTATATATGCTCGTCTTTACAAAATTCCAAAGCATATATGCGGATAAAATAAAGGCAATAGGTAAAAGCACTTTCCTTTTCTTATGCCAAATGTTTCTAAAGCCTGTTAATATTCGTATAGGATTTATTTGATTAAGTATCTTTTTCATCTAAACTCACTTCCTTATGTAATGTTTTCTTCTTTACATTACCCTTTTTATCATACTCAATCACATAATTTATACGGCGTAAAAAAGCATTGTAGGTTTTCTGTTTTTCGATTTGTTCATTTACATACTGCTTATTTAAAGGTAAATTGCTTGTAATTATCACTTTTGTGTAACAAGCCACCTTATCCGTATAACGTGCAGGTAACATCAGCGGATAAACATCTAAATAATTAAGCATTTCCTCTATAGGTATTTGTGAAGCAAATTCTTCAAAAACTAAAACATCCTGTCCGCAGTACGAATCAAATTTAACACCGTTTTTAGAATAAGATGTAATTCTGCATATGCTTTCCGCAGGAAAGTGTTTATAAATCCCTCTTGTTTTTCCGACACCGCTTGCACCGTGTATGTAGGTCACACAAACGCTACGCATACGTTCCCTATACTTATCAGCGAGAAAAGTTTGTCGTACAGTATCAATAGCATTTACCCTGAAAATATGTTGTGGATATTCAGTTATAATTTCACTTGTTGACATACCCGAAACAATATCATCAAGGATTTGAGATAATTCAGGGGAATGTTCTTCAAGAGCTGAGGGAGCTTCTCCGTATTCTTTAAAACTACCTTCAACGCTTGTTTCGGCTTTGTCTGTGTTTTCCCATTTTCCTGTTTTTGTTATGTAAGCGATGTTGTCAACCACAGAACCATAGGCTTTATCAATATGAGCCGTAGGAAATCGCTTTTTAATTGTTGAAAAACGAATTCTGCTTTTAGCATAAATAAACAAGTGGATGTGCGGTGTGCCATTTTCGCCAATCTCTCTTGACAGACAAGCATATCTAAATTTGAAAGTATTTAGAATATTTTCAATTTCACTTTCACTAAATTTATGCTCGTCAGGGTTGTTAATAGTTAAAAGCCATTTACGGCATTGAATATCTCTGCTAATTATTCTCACCTCGCTTGTGACATTTGTGCCTAAAGGGTAATACTTCCCCTTTAGGCACAGCCATAGTCGGCTGAAACACGCTAATGCGTGTTCGCCGACTACCTCTACTAATAGAATTATTATTCGGTTTTTCCAACCGTTTTAATTCCTTTAGCTGTAGCTCTTACTATGTAACCGTTTGGCGTCCATACTGGCGACATTTCTAAACCAATAAGTTCTACTTCCAAAGGGTTATCTTCGCTTACATCCAATTGTTTGGCAGAAGCATCAACTTTCACCGCAAGTTTTTCATAACCAAGTACTGGACAAAGAATTTCGTATTTAAATGAAACTACTTCATCAGAAACTCTTTTTCCATTCTCGTACAGATACACAGGCTTAACAGACAATGCCATTAAGTCAGACCCTATACATTTAGGATCAAATTTAAGTCTGTTTATAACATCCATAATCTTATCTCCAATTCTTTTGTGATTTTGTAATCGATTACACCTTTATAATAATGCGAAACTTTGCATATGTCGATGACAACAATTTGTAATTTTTTCAATAAATTTTCATTGACTACACTAAAAAAAGTGTTATACTAATGCATAATACTTTCTGAGGTGATTTTATGCCAAATAATACAAGAAATAATTCTAAAAATAAATCATATTCCACCAAAAATGAAAATGATAGGTTTGGAGAGATAATCGATTATATATGTGCTCAACATAATATAAATCAAAACGAATTAATAGAGAAAATCAACAATTATATGGGATTCAATTTTCTTGCTGACAACACATTATTATCTAAATACAAAAAATTTTTGAAGATACCAAAAGAATTATTACAATTTCTTCACGATGAATATAACATTAATCCTGATTATATTAAAGGAATATCCAAGTTCAAATTTGATGTATTAAAAAATATGTTAAATCATTTTGAACAAATAACAACGGATTGGGTATCATTTTCTATCAATCAAGAAATTTTACAAACAAATAATACTGCTTTACAGATAACAATGGATAGTAATTTCTATGATTTTTTAGTTGCAAATAGTATGTCCGAATTACTCAGAAGAGGAGAAAAACTTATAACTTCAAGCGGTTTGATCAATGATATTAACCAATTAAAATATAAGGAACCTGTACCAAAGGAATATGTACTTATACCAGAAGATAAGTTTCAAAAAATAAAAGAATTTTTGGCATCAAGCAACTTTCAAAATCATTCTTCAGAAATTAAATTAATACCAGAAGATATCAAGGAAACAACTAAACAAAATTAAACAACAATGGAAAATTTTGATAACAAAGAAATGATAAATAGAAAGGAAGAATGGGCTTGTTCCGAATTCATACCATTGTTCTAAAAAAACAAACTGCTTACGAAAATCTGTGTTAGCGGTTTATTATTATAAGGTTCGCTATGGCTATTTTGCCATAGCGTTATTTTTTGTCCGATTTTTGCCGATATTCACGCTCACAGCCTTAACTGTTTTCTATATTCAAATCGTCACCGCAGGCTTTAATTTCACATTTTGCTCCGCTTATTTTATAAGTA
>ULVT01068287.1_pt1 | contig 23460 bp, 29 predicted proteins | sample 1959701 | NCBI WGS metagenome assembly ULVT01 (sample SAMEA4835793, study PRJEB28245) | human gut metagenome | biome: gut microbiome; material: fecal sample | place: Denmark | collected 2008
GTTACAGCTCTGCTCAGCGGCATCCTCGCCATAGGACTTGCCTATAAAACAGCAGAACTCTACCGCCTAATTATCACCGAACACTACACGGACATTGATGGCATCTGCATTGCCACCACACAGACGCCGCTCCGCAAGTACCGCAATGTCCGGATCATAGACAGTCAGGAGCGTGAAATGACGCTCGTACTGCCCAAGCAGGACAGGATAGAGATCGGACGCCAGTACCGTTTCTATTTCAAATCTTCTGAGCGTATCCTGACCGGCAGCAGCTTCCTTGACGCATCCCTCCCGACCGATGGCTTTCTTGGGTTTGAGGAACTCTAAATCGCAACAAGATGCTAAATTCGTTACTTTGCGGCAAAAATGCTCAATTTTTGACATTGTAACCAACCTCGTTCATAGTCGCAGACAAAAAGGAAATAAAATGTAAAAATATGTTGAATTATTTACAATTTAATGCTATAATTTGAACGTAAAATGTAATCTGCACTAACTGTAAGCGCCTTTATGACAAAAGACTTCTTTGCGCCATGTTATAATACTTTTATAGGCATAATTAAGAAGTATCGCTGCTCAGAGGAGGACAGGCTGTGCAAAAAGGATTGAATAACATGGAGAAAAAGATTATTGAACAAAGAGCCGAAAAAGTTTTACAGTCTTTCCAATATGTTGATGGTGAAGACACTTATGTGGACGCTGTAAGATTAGCAAGGTTTTTTGGGTTTAATATAGAGGAAAAAAAGAACTTGCCGGCAAACGAAGATGGTTGCATCACCGTTTCTGAGAATGCTTTTGAACGCGATATTTCTGTAAACGCATTTAGAAGTATTGAGGCTAAGCGCTTTATTATAGTACATGAATTGTCTCATTTTTTGTTACATTACATGGGGGACAAGCAGCTTTTCAGGCATCGCGAGAACACCAAAGGGAAAAATATGGAAGAAAATGATGCTGATTATCTTGCGGCGTGTTTACTTATGCCGGCTAAAAGCTTTAAAAAGCAATATGAGCTTATAAAAGAAGGAAGGCCTTCTCAATTAGTAGTTGATAGATTGCAGGAAATATTTCAAACCCCAAGAGAAAGCATTGAAAGAAGGATAGAAGAGGTATGTCTATAAAGCATGACTCTCCTTTACACGAGCATAATTCGGAAGAAGTTTTTGAAGAATTACTCAAAGAAGCGAAATCAGGGAAAATTAGAGAAAACAAAAATTCCGGAACATTGGAGTCTGATGCAGAGTTGACTGATTATTATCAGTCAGAAGAGAGGAAGAAGCGCTCTCGCTCTATTTCAGAAATTCTTAGTTCTTATAAAGCGTCATATCAAAATAAAATAGAGTTTCAGCAAAAGTATCGGAGATACCTGTTTTGGGGGTGTAGTTCAGTTGTAGTAGCTTTTGCTCTCGCAATTTTATTGATTTTAGGGTATACTATATTAAATGCTGAGAAAATGGATATGTCAAATGTTGTTGCGTTAATTGCGGCAAATTTGTCATTAGTAGTTTCTATAATTGAGTTGGTTAGAATAATAACAAAATATTGCTTCCCAGAGAATGACGAAGAGTATATAGTTAAAATTGTTGAATCAGTACAAGCAAACGATTTGGAGACATATAAAGAAAGTAATCGAATAGATATTAATGATAAAAAGAATTCTCACAATTCTTAGTTGTTTATTTGTAGTTTGAATGTTTTGGGGTTCATCCTGCATTTTTAATCATAAAAGCGCTATTACAGTCCCGGGTAGACTAAATATCACATTTCAGATATTTAGTCTACTCGGGTAAGCTTTTAGATTACAGCCCTTGTTGCTTCGGTTTGTAATCGTTGCAATGTGCTACGTTAATTGTTTTAAGAAATATCTATATATAGAATTGCAACTGTTGACAATCACAACATATAGTGCTACAATGCACTTGTAGTTGTTTTATGTGCATCGCCCGTTCAGGGTTTCCGAGTACTTTTCGGATCGCACACGTTTGTTAAGTTTGTAATTTTGTGCCGACATGACAGCTTTGCCTTAATGGGCTGATGCTGTATGCCGGCACTTTTTATATAGATATTTTAGCCGTAAGGCAGAAAGGAGTGTAATGGCAAATATATCCGTCGTCGGCCGTATCGCATCGGATGATATTGAACTGAAAGTCAGTGCCAATAACCGGCCCTATCTTCGGTTTGATCTTGCGGAGCGCACCGGTAAGGGAGCTTACGCAAGAACGCAGTATTATCAGGTCGTTGCTTTTGGCGCTATCGCCTCTCAATTTGCAAAAAGAGAATTGCACCGAGGTGCGCTGATCAATGTGGAAGGCGTACTGGAGCTGGAGGACTATCTGAAACGGGATGGCTGGACGCGGGATAAGCGCCTGAAGGTCATTGCGTTTCGATGGCGCTATCTTCAGCCCGGTGAGGCGAAAGCGCCGGAACAGGCGCCGGAGATCGACGGAGAACGAGAACCCCTGCCCGGATAAAATGCTGGGCATAAGAGGAGCTGTCATGTATCAAAAAAGATGCGTGGCAGCTCCTCTTTTTTGTTTTATCACAAAAATGAAAGGATGTGCAAAGCATGAATAAGAAGAAGTCCATTTGGTCTGGTTTCTCTGTCCTTATCGCGGCCGTTCTGGCTATCGTTGCGTTTGTACGCAGCGACACGCAGATCTGGCTTCTGACAGCCGCATTTACCATTTGGGCGATTTGGGTCACGGTCGCGTTCGTGTTCCCTTATATACAGGAACAGGAAACCGAGAAGCGGCGTGCTGCCCGCAGAGCTGCCTATGACGCACAGCGGCAGAGCCTCCGCTCACTGTCCATGGAAGAGGAAGATGGCTTCGGCCCACTGCTGCTCCGCCATGTCAATCACAGGATCTCCGCATATCTGAAAGCGGTGTATCCGGATGCTACATGGGAGTGGCGCAGTCCGGAACCGGAGAAACTGATCCTTCATGGCGGAACAGGCCGTATCACTATCTCCGGTATTTCCGACTATGACCAGGCAGAGGTGACATTCGACCAAAAGGCCAATTTTTCCTGCTCACTGCTGAAGGTCACACCTGTGGTACAGAGTACAGCGGAAAACGGCGCGTCCGAGAATCTGCCTGCTCCGCCCCGTGAGATCGATCCGCAGGTCTGGTTCGAGCAGCAGGGGCGCAAGGTTCTGGATAATCTGATCTACGACCTTAACTCCCGCGGCTACAGCAGTCTGGTTATCAAGGATAACGGTGACGTCTGCATCCGTCAGGGTGACGTGGAGAAAGCACAGACCTCATTCAAAAGCCTGCCAGAGAAGCATTACTGGCCCCGGCTCCTGAAGGTATTCGAGCGTGAGGGCATCGCCGCCAGCATGACGGATGACGCCATCGCGCTGAACTGGTAAGGAGGGGGCTGCCATGAAAACAGGCTTGACGCTGGAACAGCTTGCCGCGGAGATCACCCGGCAGCAGAATGCCAAAGAGGATTATGTGGTCAATACCGGCAACCTTCGTTTTGAGAGCTATGGCCAAGATCTGGCGCTCCATGTGCTGAACAGTGATGGCGCAGACCGTATCGAACCGCTGGAGATCGGCGACATTGCCCACCGGCAGATCGGTACGCACCTGAGCATCCCCGCCAAGTACTATGAGCGAATGCGCAGCGAAGACCCCGGACTTCTGGCACACAATGTCAACACATGGCTGGAGCGGACGCCTGCCCAGCGCATGATCCGTGTTCTGGACGGTAAGGCCCGTGCCTACCTCAGCAACCGCTATCTGCGTATGGACAACTACAGCATCGCCTCGGCGGTACTACCCATTCTGGCGGAGATCCCCGATGTGCGCATCGAGAGCTGTCAGATCACCGACTCCCGCATGTATATCAAGGCGGTCAATCCCCGCTTACAGGAGGATGTGACACCGGGTGACACAGTGCAGGCCGGTGTGGTTATCAGCAACAGCGAGGTGGGCTTAGGCTCTGTCAACATCCAGCCCCTGATCTACCGTTTGGTATGCAGCAACGGCATGGTGGTCAACGACGCCGCCACAAAACGCAACCATATCGGCCGGGCGACAGATGCGGAGGAGAACTTCCAGCTCTATTCTGAAAAGACATTGGCTGCGGACGATCAGGCTTTTCTGCTGAAGGTACAGGACACGGTCCGTGCCGCCGCAGAGGAGGCACGGTTCAGTCAGGTGGTAGGCATGATGCGGGAGGCTGCGGCTGTCCCTATGAACACCGCAGATGTACCCGGCGTCGTGAAGCTGACCACCCGGCAGTTCGGCCTTACGGACTCGGAGGGTGAAGGTATCCTGCAATATCTGATCGAAGGCCACGACCTGAGCTTGTACGGTCTCTCCAATGCGGTGACTCGGTACAGTCAGGACGTAAACAGCTATGACCGTGCCACGGATCTGGAGATCATCGGCTACAACATTCTGGCAATGCCCAGAAGCGTGTGGTCACGGCTGAATCAGGTATCCACAGCGTCCGCAGCGTAATGTAAAAACAAAATGATTTAATGGAGGATCAAAAAATGAGTTATCCTGAAACTACGACGATGGCGACCCCCTACACGTTCAACCTTCCCTCTATGGACGGTCTTGATTTCGGCAATGATGATCTTGCCGATGATATGGAGGGCCTGACGCTCTCCTTCCCCAAGGTCAAGATCCCAGCTGGCGGCTCTCTGCAATTCGAGCTGCCGACCGGCGACCCGGAGAATCCGGAGTATACCCGCTTTCTGCAGGGTGTCATCCTGTTCCACCACGCCAGCGGCGCCTATTGGCCCGAAGGCATGGAATATGATGATAACACGGTTCCCCTGTGCTCCACTGTGGATGGGAAGCAGGGCTACGGAACGCCTGGCGGCGCCTGCGCTGCCTGTGAGCTGAACCGCTACGGTACGGCAACAGACGGAAAAGGCAAAGCCTGCAAGAACATGCGTATTCTGTATCTCCTGCAGGACGGTGACTATATCCCCGTGCAGCTCTCTCTGCCGCCTACCAGCCTGCGGCCGTTCAATGATTTCATGAACGCCGCCTTTGTGGCCCGGCGTCGTCCGGCATGGAGCAGCGTGGTACAGATCGGCCTGAAGCGCGTGGACAATGGCAACACCTACAGTGTGGCTACCTTCCGCAAAATGGCCGACCTTCCTCCTGAAAAGGTGGGCGAGTTCCGCGCCTTTGTGGAATCGTTCCGCCAGCAGGCGAAGGAGATGCTGAAGAGCCGCGCGGAGCTGTCTGCCGCCCGTGAGAACGAGGATGACCAGTATACTGCCGCAAACACGGAGTATACCGTTGCCGACAGCGGCGATCACTTCTGCATTTCCGGTGCTGATGTGATCGACGGTGAACGTGAGGAACTTCCCCAGTAAATAAATCCGTCAGGCCCTGCGCGGGTCTGAACCATGTGAAGAGCCGCAGCCTGAGTTTTTGCTCAGGCTGCGGCTCTCGGTCTATATGAAGGAGGATCTGTAATGAACGAGAATACCCCCATGTCTCAGGCACAGCAGCTTTTCGCAGAGGAGCACCACAATCTGGTCTATGCCTTTCTCAAGGAGAAGAAGCTGCCGGAGGATGAATATTACGATGTTGTGATCTTCGGCTACTTGCAGGCGGTCATGGACTACACCTCTCAGGGCGAGTCCAGTCGATTCAGCTTCGCCACCATTGCGTGGCGCAAGATGGAGAGCCGCCTGGCAGACCATTTCCGCCATCAGGCGTCTACCAAGCGTGCGGCGCCTACCGTCAGCCTGAACGCAGTCATGGACGAAAACGGCTTGTCCCTTTCCGATATGCTCTCCGCAACGGATGAGAGCTTTCTGGATATGGAGACCGGTCTGCTGTTCCACGATCTTGGCCGGCATATGCCCCGCCGTGATATGAACGTGCTGCGGCTCAAGGCAGATGGCTATGGTACGCGTGAGATCGCGCAGAGGGAGAATACCAGCGTACATATGGTACGGAGCATTCTCAGATGCGCCTATTAGATCATACGCAGGCTATTTTTTAACTCAGACAATGATCGAGCTTTTCATGACCATACCGGCCAAAGAAAGGAGTCAAAGAAATGAATAAGAAGCAGGTCATTCTTACCGGCCAGTTGGTTGCGCCGCTGTGTGAGGGCTGCCGCGCATGGATACGCCATTCCAGCGGCCTGATCTGCACCTCGCGGGTAGTCCGTATCCAGTCGTTCTCTGATAGGAAGGCTGTTTTTGAGACCATAAACTCCATGTATCATGTGTCCTTGGAAACGTACCCTTTTGCGATGGAACTGCCGGAGGCGATGTGCGCATAGTGTGACGAACGGTGTAGGAGGGCGGCAAAAGATGCCGCCCTCCTGTATTCCCGCTTTACCGAATATTAAATTTGGAGAGACATTTCAGAAATATCAAGCAGAGTTCTTGAAACAAATCCTCGTCAAAGATCCCATTTACAATGGCCTCTTTATAGAGAAGGGGCCTGTACATGTTAAGCAGATGGTTTGTTGCCGTGACGTTGCCAGTTTTTGCTTGGCGAAAAAAATAGAGGAATTTATTCACTTTTTTCATCTCCAATCGTAGATCTCAGATGTAAAATCGCACGATGATAGGACATCGCAACGGCCCCGTAGGAAATCCCAAGCTCATTTGCAATCTCTGAGATGGTTCTCTCATCTAGTACCTTAGAAAAAAGTATGTGTCGATCTCGACTGCTGAGACTTTTTAGAGCGGTGAACAGTCGTCCGTTATCCATCTGCTGTAGCCACGGAAGGGATGAAAAGAAATCGGTTCTGACGGTGAATGTATCTTGGGTGCTGGTCTGTTCGAGAGGTACCTCGATACTTCTGAGCAAAGCTTGTTTTTTGAGATAATTAGCTTTGAAATTGTGGATAGAAGTAAGAAGGTACGCTGTAAATTGATTTTGCACTGCGCCGGTTGGTAGTTTGTCCTGTTTTCTCCACATTACAATAGGCCTCCTTTTGGCAATTTCAAATAGAAATTGCGGTGAAAGGAGGAGCTCTGCAGTGAAAGAATATATTGAAATGAACAGAGCGCCCGCACCCTGTGCAAGCCGGGATGCGGGCGTTTAAAAATAGGATGGCTTCGTATTAGAATATGACGAGGTATTCGATGTTTCTTAACAACACATGCAAGACAAATGTCATATATCCAAATTTGTTTAACTATACCTTAAAGCGGTTACCTGTATTTGCGTATATAACACCCGACAACATAGACGCTACAAATAGCACAGCGTCAAACAGATTAAGTGTTTTAGATTGTATAAGGTCACTTAGTATAATGATCATCCAGCATCCAGCTGATATAAACATTAATTTTCCAACAAACCGGGTCAGCTTTTTCGCATTGATCGACTGTTTCTCGCTTTTTGGAGATGTATTGAAGCCTGCAATTAAGGAAGTTCCCTTTCCTTTAAAAAAGAGTATACCTAAAAGCAAAAAGATAAACACAACGATAACATGAAGCGCCAAGAGCATTTCGACACCCTCCTGATATATGTTTATATATTATCCGGAAAAATTGGCACGTTACACGTTATATTTAATCAAATTGCAATATGCTTGCATATTAAAAAAAGAAGTTAGTAGAACGTAAGATGTCGTAAGACCTATTTTCCGTGGGCTTTGAAATGAACTAATTGCATTCGAGTCCGATTTTAATTCTCTACAGTAGTATTGATTTGGAGAACATCGATATTACAAAAGATGGTATATTAGCAACAAAAATTCTGCGCTTTTCACAAGAGCAAGGCGAGGACGAAGTCCCCGCCTTGCTACCCCCTATATCGTTTTATAGCGCCTGTATCGCAGCCAAAGAGTCCAAGAGCGAATGAAAGCCATCTTCCCCCAGCATGGCGGCGGCATCGAATGGGATACTCTCTGATGCCGTGACAGGCGGAAGATCTTCGGGAGTATTCCCTTCCGTTGCGGGTGTAGATTTCGGCTGCATGTTGGATAGTATCTCACGCACCAACTGTTCCACTGTCTGCCGGTCTATCTTGGGCGTAGCTGCGGCCTCCGGAGACTCCGGACAGTTTATGTAGTGGATCACAGCATTGACAAGGAACTGTGCTTTGCGCCGCCCCTGTTCGTTCAGGATAGCGGCTACCTGCTGGTGGCTTGGGTCACCGGCATTGAATTGAACCGTGAATCGGAAGGCGTCTTTTTTCTCGCCCATACTGTTCACCTATTTGCTTTCGTGGCCGCGTATAGGAGCCCGTACCCGGCTGCATTGGCACCGATCTCCTCCACAAAGATGGCTGTACCAACTTTGCCGGAGTTTTCGATCTGCTTCCGGAGCAGCAAGGAGCCACCGCCTACGAAGATGACCTTGCCGGTACGCAGCTCGATCTTCCTCTCACGCAGGGTGCGGAAAAGGTCTGCCACAAAGGATTCTGCGCCGCGCTCTACCAGCGCTTGGATCTCGCTTCCATACTCTGTACTGCGGCCGGTAAGGATGGCGTCAATGTCCGTTTCCTCCAGCAGCAGATCATAGTCAGCGCGGATCCTGGACAGTAGCCGATTGTAGAGTGTGATAATGCCATTTTCCAGCGAATCACAGGATGCCCAGTCTGCCGCGCCGTAGCGCAGGGAGAGATAGTCGGCAGTGAAACCGCCAATATCGATCACAATGGCCTTGGCGACTGCGCCGAGCTGGAGCTGCTTGAATACCGGAGCCGTGGCCGCCAGTGCCTGCGGGAAGCAGATCGCCTCCGTGATACAGATGGAATAGACCTTGCCGTTGAACTCGAACCCGATCATTCCCCTGTCGAGGAAGTATTGGGCGAAGCGCTTATACTGCGTGCCGTAATGCGCGGGCGGCAGCCCCACGGCAAGCTGAATATCCATCAGCTGATCCGGCGCGTACCGGCCTGCGGCATTGATCTCATAGGCAATGGCGAACAGCGTCAGGATGAAGAACCGGTCGTCCTCCGTCTTATCTCGAATATAAGGGATACGCTGGTCGGATAGGGTGTAATACTTCCCATTGTAGAACATGATGTTATCGCCAAAGGGCGGTCGGGTATCGCTTTCCATCAAGCCGGAGGTAAATGTCCGGCTGGTGGTCTTGATCTGTTTATTTCCGTGGTCGATACAGACTAACATAGAATCAACTCCTTCATTTTGTGTTTATACAGTGTTTATACGACTTTAATACGCATTACTGCAACAGATAGAAAAAACAGGCGTGGAAATCTCCACGCCCAGTTTCTGCCGCAAAGAAGTGGCTCAAAATTTCGAGCAACTATTATTCCGGATTTACCCATAGGGAAGTTCGCGCTGAGAGTAATACGCCCATGCCTTATTGGGATATTTGGTATATACCCGTGCGGACTAAATATGTCAACCTACTGGGACAATTATTATGTAGAGGATATTGGACTTATATATTTGCCAAAGGTACATTTTCCCATATAAATGGACTGCAAAGGCGTAAATGCCTTTATAGTCCATTTATATAAGAGACAAATCTCGGTACAATATCAGTATGATATTTATAAGGGATGATATATGCGTGAGAAAAAAGCAGGATTATTTGAATTATGAAGAAATTGGGAATAATATTCGCTTCTTTCGGCAAAGAACGGGATTGAAACAGAATGAGCTTTCAGATATAATCGATATGTCCCCGCAGCACATCTCGCATATTGAAAGTGGTCAGCCATTAAGTTTGACTACATTGGTTCAAATCGCAAATGCGCTCAGGGTGGATGCGAATTGCTTATTAGGCTGCAATTTGCTGGAATTGGAAAGTAATGATCTCCAAGAAGCATTAACATATCGGGTTAGAAATTTTTCAAGGGATGATTTGAAAAAGTTGCTGCAAGTTTGTGATATTTTCTTCCCTTGATGTAGATCGCGAGGGGGCGCGCAGAGGGAGGGATACCCTACATGACTGGACAAAATCAATGGTTTATAAAACTATATCAGGAACATTCTGCTCGCCTTTTCAAGCAAGCGTTCTATGTCTTACGAGACCGACACTTAGCCGAAGATTTGGTGGAAGAAACGGTCCTGATATTGTTATATAAGCAGGAAAGTCTCGTTAGCCACCCAAACATTGGTGGGTGGTTGAGCCAAACGTTGAAGAATTTAATTATGGACGAAACAAAGTCTGCTCGGTATAGACTTGAAATGCCGTTGGTTTACGACGAAACAGGCGCTGCTGTAGATACCTATTACGAGCCCCTAGAAGATTTACTACCAAGGGGATTGTCTCCGAAAGAGCGAGAGATTCTCGTCCTTTTATATGAGAAACAGATGCCGTATGAAGATATAGCACATCACTTGGGTATATCTATCTTGAATTGTCGAACACGAGCATTTAGAGCAAAGGCTCATTATAAGGAATTGATAGAAAGCGAAAGAAACACTACATAACTAGAATTTAAGTGTAATGCTTTGGCGAGTGTAATCAATATAGGAAAGAGGAGGTGTACAAAGATGCGAGAGAATAATCTGTCTTCAACAAATGATGTGGAAGATAATATTTCTCAAAATCATGAGCGTCTTGATGATGTATTGACCGATAAATGGATTGATGCACTGGCAGATATGTGGGATGCGTCAGATGATTTGACATATTCATCGGTGTGGGCGGATCAATGTTTGGAAAAAATTGACAGTTCCGAGAACGGAGCTCCGGATTTTGACGTGGAAGCGTCTTTGACTCGCTTTCTTGATAAGCACTCGCGGTTAGTGGAAAGCGCGGCTGAAAAGGCAAGCAAAAAGGTTTCTCGATGGAAAACCCGTACAGTAGTCATTGTTGCGATTTTGGTTACACTGGGGAGCATGGTAACAGCCCAGGCTCTTGGCCTTGATGTTTTTGGAGCTATTGCGCGTTGGACAGACGAGACTTTCCATTTTGGCATATCGTCGGCAGATAGAGATGTAGACTCTGCAAACAAGGCTGATGATAGTATAAGTGGTGAGTATAAAACGTTGAATGATGCTTTGGATGCTTGTGATATTAGCAGAAACACTGTGCCCGAATGGGAGTTGGATGGCTTTTCTATGGTTGGCGCCTCCGTCCGAACTTTGACAGACGTTACTGCTATTAGGGCAAAGTACGAATCTACAAACCGAACCTACTCTTTGATGGTGCTTGTGTACGACTCTCAAGATGCGGTAGATCAGACCATTTTCGAGAAAGATGCTCAGGATCTGCTTATCTGTGAGAGCAAGGGCATTACTTACTACATTATGTCGAATAATTCGACGTTGACGGTAACATGGATGCCGCAAGAGTGTGTAACTTGTGCGATTACCGGCGAACTGTCTGTAGAAGAAGTTTACGAATCAATTAATTCATAACTACCTGGAGGAGGCTATAGAGCAAATGAAGAAGATGAGTTTTTTCCTTACGCTCATTTTGTTAGTGTCATTCTGCGTTTGTGGAGTTGAAGCGGCACCTGCGGAAAACACAGAAATTGCGCCATTACGCGCGAGTGACTACTTTAGTATTTATTCGACTTCTGCGACAAGCTCTGCGAAGGGAGAGGTTGTTGTTGACTTTATCATTTACGCAAAGAGCACGATGAATACTATTGGTGCAACGAAAATCGTTATTCAAGAAAAGAACGGTACGGCATGGGAAGAGTCGACTACAAAGGTTGGAACGGTCTATAATGGCTTACTGGGAAGCAACACGGACGAGTTTAGCGGTTCCTATACTTATTCGGGAGTATCGGGAAGAACGTATCGCGCAATCGTAACGATTTATGCTAAGGATGCTTTTGGTAGCGATTCAAGAACAGTGGTAACAAAGAGCGTTGTCGCGAAATAGCGGCTTCCCCATGGCGATGTTAACACTCTGGTATATGAAAAAGCTTGCCATCTTCTGATGGCAAGCTTTTTTCTACAGTGGATATGCAAATATATCTTCCACATGCAACAGGCGGTAATCTTGATTCAACGGTGTCTCGCCGTAGGCAGTCAATATAACTACCGAATCTAATGGTTACGACGTAAAATCGAAATGACACGAACGACAAGCAGTGTGCTGAACATAACTACCATTGGCAGCATATACACGGCCGCCCCAGCATAAGGAGTGGGGAAGTCCGTGCGGGACAACAAAATGGATACGGGGTACTTTTCTTCATCCGATAGCAGTACCAACGGTATTTCTACCATGTTCCACTGATCTAAAAAAGCCAATCCCGCAGCAATCAGAGAAACATCCTTTACTTGTGGCAGATAGATGCGTCTGAATAGAGTCCACTCTCCGGCACCATCCAGCGACGCGGCCTCGCCTTGCTCCCTGCCGATGCGCTGCATGGAACGGGCTAATAGAAATACAGCTAAAGGGGAAAACACACCAAGCAGTACAACGGAGATGCGGGTATTCAACAATCCTAACATTCGACAGACCAAATAATTCGGCAATAGCATCACCTGCGCTGGTAATAATGTTAATAGGCAGTACAGCAAAAAGACTATATTACGGCCACGACCACTCCACCGCGCCAACCCATAAGCAGCCAATAGCGCAATTGCTAATTGACCGACTACGATTATAGCTGTCAGGCCAAAGGTCGCAGCATACCCGCGCCAATAGGTGCGATTTCCAAACAGCAGAGGAAGTTGCGGAATTGCAAGCCACATTAACACACCTATGGGAACAAAGGAACTCGTCGCGAGAAGAGCTTTTGATAGGGCTTTCATTGATCTATATCCTTTCCCCAGATATTGGTTAGGAGAAGTGCAACTCCCGTCACAGCCACCACGAGTACGATGACTACCAATGAAGCTGTGGCCAATCTGCCGTATTGCAAACGGCGAAACATGTGCATTAAATAGTGCTGAATTAGATAGATACTATCATGGGGATAGTCACCTGTTAGAAGGTAGACCTCTCTGAAGGTGCGCCATGCAAAGAACAGGTCGATTAACGAGGCAAAAAATACACTGCTAGCTAAAAATGGCCATTTGATGCGAAAGAACAATCGGATTCTACCTGCTCCGTCCAATCTGCCACTTTCCACGATTTCGATAGGGATTCTACTGTGGGCAGCAGAGAACAACACAGCGTTGATTCCGGTGACTTTCCATACCAGCAATAGGATTAACACAACTAAACTTTCTTGCGGAATTAGCGCGCGCCAAATTACCGCTACGGCGGCGGAAGGAATCATCAACGGTATCAGCATCATGAGTTTCATCGAAAAACTTTGTGGCTGCAGTACCAGTGAAACACACATTCCCAACAATAGCGCGGATCCTATACCACACGCCAGGAACACAATCGTGTTTTGTGCGCCGACAGAAAAGGCGTGGTTTTTGCCCAATTCGATTATGTCGTTCTTACCCCCCAAAGCAAAGATTAGCATAACAAAGAATGGCGCTGTATAAAACAGCGTTGTTCCCAAGCTGCTGGGGAGCAAATAGAGGTATGTTTTTTTTAGATGGCGTTTGTTCATGAGTATTTCCCTGTCATCCGATTTCAGAAAGGTAAATTGTTACGCGGTTTTGAATACGTTCTGCCGCCTCATATACTGTGTACTTGCCTTCAAAATAAGCTGTTCCCTCATCCAGAACTATCTGAGCCACGTCTTCGTTGTAGCCAATAAAAACCAATGGTTGCGAGATCAATTGCAGATATTGTTTCTGAGCGGCATCATCGGACACAGTCGCGTTGATTTGAGCTTCCATTACATCTTTTCGCACTGGCGAATACATACGCTCGGCCAACCGCTGCTGGTTTTCTTGACTCAAAGCAAGCTTTATAAATGCCCATGCCAAATCTTTCTTTTGGCTATTAGAGGAAATACCCAAATGTAACGTTGTGCACTCAATGAAACTCCTGCTGCCGCTTCCCGTTGGAAAGCCGACGAGTGTAAAAGGCTCATCCCATAATTCGGCCAACTGCTGCAAACTGGCGGCATTTTGTATAATATCAAGATGTGTAAGGTAGTTCCATACGCTGTCTTCGGTTTGCCCTGTCATTGTTTCTGGCAAGGATTCACAAAAACGAAGATACTCCTGAAAGTTCTCACTGTCGTAACTTGACGTGTGAGTCGCCCAGTCGATATACTCTCCCGTACTGATGCTGGCGATCCACTTTAAAAATTCTGTACGCGTCCATTCCTTCGGCAGCAGATGTAACTGAGGGCGCTGCGCCAATATGGACCGCATTTCCTCGAACGTCCAGCGTGTACGGTCACTGACATCGGAGGCTCTTGCGCTTAGTGTCACAATATCATAGGTGGCAGGAATCGAGCGTAGCGTTCCGTTGACGTCCAATGATGACAACACGGTCGGCACAAAGTCAGAGCGGTTCAAGTCTGCGTCATTGTCCATATATGTGTAGAGATCCTCCAAGTACGGGGAATCCACGGGCAGTGACAGTCCATACAGGTTCAATACGTCCGGGCCGTCGCCTGCCATGATTTCTGTACACAGGCGGTCGTAAGCGTTATCCGGATAGTAGTCAACCACAACGGCGCAGTCTTTGTGCATTTTTTCGAACTGAGCCACCAAGTTATCCAACTCTGCCGAGCCAAACGCTGCTGCGATATGAATGGTGTTTTTTGCATTTTCCAACTCCTGCCGATGAAGCTGCCAAAGTTTTCCATCCAAATAGGATGCGCATACCCAAGTATCGGTGTCAAGCTGTACAATACTCGTCACCATGGCCTCAGCCAGTGCACATTCGTGCCAGTTAGTCAGTTCCACGGAAGTCTCACTTTTCACGTCATAGAGCGAAAATGTTGCGCCGGTGTTCAGTAGACACCCGGCATTATCGGAAATACTGGCGGCGCAGTTTGAGGGACATCCTTCTGAGGTGATGTATTCACCCATCGCATCTTGCTGCGCTGATAGAGGATAATATCCGAAGGTATCCTCCTGTTTCGCCCACATCCACATTCCGGATTGGCTTGTGGCAGGTGCGATAATCTCACCGGTTACCTGCTGCGGATAAACGTTGCCGTCTTTTAAAGACACTACCCAGACGTTAGTAGATGTCCAACTCAGTATGTATTCGTCAGACAAAGCCAATAATCCGGACAGGCAGTCATTTTTGCTCAGTTGAAACGGGAAACTTTCCGCGCGTAGTCCATTATGGTAGGAGATCAAGGTATACTGACCGGAATAATCGGGGTTTTCCCGCACTTCACCGTTGTCCGTATATTGGGGGCGCATCTCTCCTGTCAGCAAGTAAAGCGTATCTCCATAGCTGGTAATACCGTAAATCATAGCGGGTTCTTCGCGGGAGTAAATGGTGTCCAGAAAGGTGATTACACCATCCTTATACCGTCCAAGAGAGCTATAGGAGGCAACAAAAATGTCATTATTTGCTTTTGTCAGTCCAAGGATGTTGCCAAAACTATCCGGCGCAGTGACCTCTGCTGATGTCCATTGCCAGCGAGTAATGCTGTTTTTGTCACCGCAGCTACACAGTGCCAATACACACAAAACGCTTATAAAAAAAGAACCAATTCTTCTCATTATTAGTCCGCTCCTTCCAAACGAGTCATCGGGGTTGCTTCGATTGCTGATAGAACTACATCTGTATCTGCGTCATATACTAGTTCCCCGTGGTGAGGCATATTGTCCGTGCCATCGTAGGCATAAAGCATTGTAAGTTGATGACTACTGCCGTCCCAATGAACGTCGGATAAGGTCACTGATGGCATCCAGCCGTTCCCTGGCAAAGCGGGCAGCATTGGCTCTGGTGATTCAACAGGCAGCGGCTTATCCTCTACTGTATATTCATAGTACGCGTCGTAGCCGGACAACTGCTGTAAGATGGACAGATGAATATTTTTTGCATGAATGGTTTCTTCGGCCTCACTCTGCCCCCAATCCCAAAGGGCGAGATATGTTGGAGCGGAGCGGTATCCAGTAGTGCCAGAGATCAGCAGATAGCGGCTGTTCGCAGACCATAATAGTTCATCAACAGAAGAAAGACCGTCATCCAATTGAACATGGTGTAGCCATCTTGCCTGTTGCTGTCCACAGCTGCTGCACCGAATGCCTTCCATATGAAGTGGATGATTGGCCATAATGTGGAAGTTGCCATCCAGAAGTTGATCTCTGTATACTGTCAGTATGATACTCCCGTCCGGGGATGTGGTGCGTTGTCGATGTAGAAGCGCACCATTATGTTGTAGTGTGATCAATATCGCAAGTATCAGCAGGACAGCAACGCCTATGAATGCCCATAACCTAGTACGTCGGGCGCGCATTCTGCTTTCCCCCTGAGAAATCTCCAGTACTGATTGGAGAGCTTCTAATTCGTCACCCTGAACAGGAGATATTCTCCGCTGGCAAGTCAGTAGATCTTCTACATTGACTCTCAGCGTGGTAGCCAACGGTTCCAGTAGTGTTACATCCGGGTAACAAAGACCGCGTTCCCATTTGCTAACGGCTCGATCTGTTACATGCAGTGTGTTCGCAACCTGGCGTTGAGTCAGCTCTGCTTCCCTACGCAGATTAGCTATAAATTCACCGAAAGACTTCTGATCCATAGCGTTCACCTCACCCTCATTGTACAGTCTTACCTTCAAAAAGCAACCGACCAGTGGTTGAGTTGGCGTTTTAAGCTCATGATTTGAGAATTGGACTATGGCCAATTAAGATCAATATAGTTTTGGCACCGCCCCAAGGAGATTCAACGGCTTGGGACGGTGCCAAGTTATGCGATATTAGGTCGCGCAGAAATTTGCCTTTGCGGTATCTTTATAGCGAATTAAAAATAACCAGGGGCAACATATTGGCTAGGTGCATAGCCGGTCTTACCAAAGTTAGCACCACTGGTCATGCGGAGGTGATACCAATCGCCGTCAACACCCAGACGGTCACAATAATCACCCTTGAAAAGCTGCCCGATTGCGGGATAGTTCGTACCGGGGCCTGTTCTGAAATAGACACCATCGCCGGTAATATGCCACGTACCGACCGGGCCAATTCCTCTATCTGGTGTCTCGGGAACTTCTACTGCCGCACTTGCGGATACCATCATTGCCAGAATCATGGCAATCGCCAGAATGAACGCAGAGATTTTTTTCATGTTTTTCTCCTTTACTTGGCAGCCAAAGCACTTGCACTTTATCTCGCGGATTCGTTTGATGAGGCACGGGCTATCTGCTGTACATCGGGTATCTCCTCCGTTTCATTTGAGCTTCTATTACTATGTTGATTCTGCGCACATAAATATTACAAGAATTCTAAAAAAGTATTTATATGGCATAGCTATTTATCAGGGCGTTCTTGGAAACCTCACTTGTAGGAATTTTAGCAAATCAAGAGCTTCTTGATGAGAGTTGACAGCAATTATTCGTGTTCTATTTCTGTTTTTTAGCTGATCAAAAATGGGCGACACCTTATCTTTCTTAATAACCAGGTAATACATAGGCAGGTCAAGTACGTCTTCAGACCCAAACCAGCCAAAACTTAGATTTATATCTTCGATTACATCTTCTAGATGTGGGTCACTTGCACCATAACCCACCATTAGCATTGAATAATTCATAAAAAGAATATTAAGCAGTGTCCGTAGGCCCTTGTTTTTGTCACGAATCTTTTTGTAGTCATCCGCAGTTAAGACAAAATCTTCTAACACTACCTCTGTTGCAATTCCATGGACATGAATAATTGCTGGTTCTCCCGTATATACTGCCTCTGAAATTTTCTGCAAATCTTTATATGAATAGATCCTTCTAACTAGATCATAATGTTTTTGCCGCATTGCCGCTTTATCCAGCAATGTATCGTAGTTCGTTGTTAAAATGTACTTGTAATCTGTGTTGACAATGGTTTCATGATAGTCATTTGGCTCTCGCCCGGAGAACAACTCATTCATCATGTCATCATATATTGATGTGCTCATGCCGTGTTTCTTACAAAGTCTTATTTTATCTTTTAGAACAGTCAACGTATTTACTGCACTTTTTGTTTTATAACTCGGTGCATCAGCCAATATATCCTCAAACTTCATTGTCGAATCGACAACTTTGTTAACTTCTCCGCATATCTCGATATACTTATCGACAAACTGATCCCATGTGTGTAAATTGGACGGGGCAGGTACAGAAATCCCAGATCCCGCAAAAATGCATAGTTTGTTTTTCGCGAGTAGCTGCGTCAATTCATCTTTTGCTTGTTCAATTGAAATCGACATTTACTTCCCTCCAATGTGGCATGTATTAAACATCATTCTTGAACTGGCAGATATATGCCGGGATGCACTTCATTGTCCACTCTTCTTGAGCTTGCTTATTTGCTGACTCGATCATTATATGATTTGCCTCTAATAGATTGAAGACACAGGTGTGTTTCTTCAGACAGGCAACCAACATTGCGCGACTTACACGATTCCGCTTCCGAATTGATAGTACGAGACTATCAATCTGCTCACAAAGGTCAAAGATTGCTACAGCCGTATAACCCGAGTCCTTATACAGCCACCGTAACGTATCGGACATATGCGTTAAGAAGATCAAGATGCAGTAATCGCATCCTATTCTTTGGCTATCTCTCATCGCTCCACGAGATTCAAAACAATGAAGCTTACGAAGCATTCTATAAGTGCTCTTTTTCAAATTATGCGTTGATTGTAATCCTCGTTCAAGTTTCATGAACATATCCTCCTTTAGTCTTTTCACTTATATTGAATGAACTCGACAAAATATTACATTTTAGGACACAATTGTGTAATGGGTAGAAGCCCAGTTCACCAGAAAGGCGAGCCGGGCTTCTCAATTTAACTGTTTACCTGCGCATCTTCAAGCATCTCAACAGCTTCCTCATAGGTATACACCTGCAGGAATCTCGTTCCCTCGCAAACTGCTGAGAACACAGGCAGCTGTCCTTCTTCATTACAGGCAAACACGCCCTCCGTCTCCACGGCAGCTTTCAGGCTTTCCAGATACATATAGAGGTTCCCGGAACGATCCATCATGTACTCCGGTGCATAGCTGATCTGGTGCTGTCCCATATAGAGCCGTGTTTCTTCCGGTAGGGGCATCAGCAGCTTACACGCGCACTTCTGGGGCGGCCTGTCTATCATCGGGGCAAAGAGACTGGCTTGCGCGCCGTACATGGAGCCGCGTCTGTGTATGCGCTCCTGATACGGGAAATGGCCGGTTTGCTGCTGGAGCATCGCCGTAAGTCTGAGGACATTCTTGCACATGGCATAGGTGTCGATCATCTCATGGAGGCGGTGCTCGTTGAAATAGCCTGCGCTGATATTCACAGCCGCAGTATCCAAGTACGGTGCGACCACAGAGATGTCACTGAACGATCCATAGTTTTCTTCAAAGCCGAAGCTGCAAACGAACTCCGTAAAGTCGGGGTTATCGCAGTTGTAGAACACAGCGTCATTCGTGCCGCGCCGATCCAGCTCAACGATATAGTTGACCTCCGGCCGCAGCTTGCTCTTGGCGAATTTTCTCGCGCCAACACCGCCGATCTCTTCCTCTTCACAAAACAGAATATGGCACCGACACTCACGCATCAGCAGTAAGATCATATACACACCGGCCCGGTCATCGCCGCCGATCCCGTAAGGCGACATCAGATAGCGGCCATTCTCAGAGCGGCAGATGATATCCGGCTGATGGGTATGAACAGTATCCAGATGGGCAACCAGCAGCACAGGGACAGTACCTTCCGCATAGAGGAATCCACTTTTACAGACAGGCTTATAGCCGTACTCACGCAGCTGTTGCGCAAGGTACTCCTTCAACTCACCCTGCGTCATTTTCAAGATACTTTCAAAGCAGGCTATATCCATTCCCGCAGTTTCATAAGTGTTCATCGTACTCCTCCTCAAGCTGCCACCGGTATGGTGGCTTTTTTGCAAATCGTAAAGCCCATTGTGCGGCAGGCTGCCGCCATACTGCATGACGTACAACTGGCAGTCAGCTGCTGGTAGCAGTCATGGCAAATCTGCAGTAAGGAACCGCGCCGGTCATAAGCGGGATACATGGTGTCTAAAGTGGGCCGGCCACAGGCCTCGCAAATATGCAGGCACGTCTTGCAGTAAAAACCATCTTCAAGATATATTCCTTGACCGCGCGCTACTGTCTGTCCGCATTTCCGGCAGACAACCACGTCCTTGCAAGAACACTTTATGTCACCATTGCTCCATAGCTCATTGCCGCAGCAGACACACAGGGCCGCAGCTCCGATAGGCAGAACAGTGTCTTTCTTGTGCCCCTGTAGGATAGAGAGATTCCCATGAAAATCATAATCCGGATAATGCAAGCTGCCTCGGCAAGTCGAGTAATGGGCATCTAAGTCCGAACGCTTTGTTTTCAGATACCAGAGATTCGGCTCCGTCAGGCAGCGGGAAATGGCTTTCTGCACCAGATGCCGGAACAGCTTGGACACTTCCAAGGCATTTCCGGTATCGGCAGGATAGAGCCGGGACTGATACAGCGTACCGTCCTTATAGAAAAACATCTGCCGGTATCTGCGTATGGCCTTACGGTACTCACCATGCACATCGGCATCTACCGCATAGAACACCATGCTGACGCTATCGTTCATGTAGGAAAGGCACCCCGCCTGATATCCTCCGCCGTTAAGCCGATGGCAGGACATCCACGTGTTGGATTTGCTGGACATTTCCAGAAAGTCGCAGGGATGCACAGAGAGTACGCCGGTCTCCTGCATGGTCAGCGGGTTCAGAGCATCAGCTAACTGCGCAAAAACAGCGTTGTACCGATCGTGGCTATCGACGCCGAACTTTCTACAGAGTTTTCCGATGATGCGGCTGGCCTTTTGATCGCTGGTGCAGCGTATTCCGCCGCGCTGGCGCAGGATCTCCAGATTCTCTTCTGATACGGTACGGCTATAGCCCGACACGGCGGCGTGCAGCGCTGCGCGAAAATCCTCCAGTTGTTCACCGCTGAGTATCTCGGAGGCAATGTCCAGCAGGGTAAAGGCCGTTTCATCTACCATATCCGGCTGGATCGATAGGGCCTGATTGCAGTCGAAGATGATGGCCTGCTCTGCCTCGTTCCAGTCAGGGTGGCACCGCAGCAGCGAGATCAGCTTTGCTTTCGCTGTCTGCCAGGCTGTCAAATTAGCCATAACACCTTTCTCCGAAAAGCTCTTTTCGTATTTATACATGACTTCATAAAACTCATTTTTCAGCTCTGAAAGCTCTTTCATTTCTTACACACCTTTCATGAGTTATGGAAAAAGCAGGGCGAAATACGCCCTGCCTCTCCATTGATCTACTTGCGGGTTTATGCTGCGGCCTCATCGGAGGCATACAGCACCCGCCGCTTCCATCGTTCAATAAATGCCTTGATTTTTGCGGGAGGGTTTGCGTTACCGAAGCCCCGTGCCTGCGTAACCTGACCATCTCTTACCTCTATGGTACAAATCGACTTGTCCGGTTCTGTTATCTTTCGTACAAATAAAATGACGCATTCATGCTGTGCGACCCGCTCTATATACCTGCCGACACAGTGGTGAAGAGCGGTGCCCTCGTCCACAAGCTCTTTTGAGGAATGCGGAGGGATCACCATAAAATCTTTGCCCTTGTATTGGTATAGTCTCTGCCATTCATCAAAACTGTCGACGATAGCTTTTTCCTGATCCGCTGTACGTTTGACATCCAGCGCCTGAACCGCATGATCATGCGCGGATTTGAGATTACGCGGAAACAGTATAAAGCTGCTCTCTACGTCATATTGCAGCTCCTTGCACATACGAAGATAGTCACGATAATCGGCAAGAAGATTTGCCATATTGTAGTACCGTATATATTCAGGAGCCTTTGTGGATGCAATGCGTATCTCATATTGTGCGTCCGCATAGCGCATCAGCTTGTGCATAGTCATATGGGAAAGCAACTCGGCCAAGACCGAAACGTCCTGTATGGCATTTTCTATGCACCACTTTATCATGGCAGCATCAGGCTTTTTCCCAGTGTTAATAAACCACTGGATCACGTTGAGCTGTGCAATGCCGGGATCAACTTCCTGTAGCAGTGGAAGCCAGGAATGGTCGAGTTTCAGAACATCACGCAGTTTTTTTCCTTCACGGTTTATCGTTTTGCCTATCATAAATGAAAAAGATCCGTTTACGATGTCTCTAACCAATCTGAACAGCTTTACCTTGACCAAATACTCGATTACCGGCCACTGTACATATGCGTTCAGATACGAGATGGCATCCATTTCGGTAACAACGCGAGCAAATGCTTCTATTTGTGAATACTGCCACGGGGTATCCCGTAAAAGCTCCGCAAGATTCCTGAAGTATAGATGTCCGGCCGCGCCCTGTTCAAAACTATCGCGCCACGAGAGAAACTGCGGGCGGTATCCAGCCTTCCAAGGTGTCAGATCATCCTTGTAGGCGGACGCAAGATAATAAGGCGAAGTACTACATTGACCATCTGAACGAGGCAGGATGAAATAGCGTGCATTTTCGTATACGGAATAATATGCTGGGGTATTCTCTCCAGTAAACGCACGGTACACTTTTATGATCCGCAACAACATTTCACCGCTTTCAGTCTTTTGCAGCACTTGAACCGTTGCTCGGTCAAAGAGTCGGGTGCTCTTTCCTCTGCTCTTGAACGTGATCTGCTTTTTGCAGCGAGGGCAGGTGCCGGAAGTATTGTGCTTGGCTGCTGCGATACTGACCTCGTGCCGGCAAGCGGTACAGAAAGCATGTTCCGGCCCTTTCCGCCGGTAATCATAGAAGATATACTGCGGCATGACTTCGCGGTGGATAAAACCTTTCAGGTCTCGGGGCAGCACCGGCACATATTTCATCCGCTCTATGATCGCACGCTGCTTTTTCCTCTTACGCTCCAGAGCCTTGCGGCGAGAAATCGACCATTGCAGACAAATTAACGCCGAAATGGCGCTGTGCTCGCATTTGCAAAAACGAGCGGCGCGAGCCTCATCCTGCTGCCGGTAGAAAGCGCATTTGGTGTCAAAACGGTATATCCGATCCAGGGAATCGAGCACCGAGCATTGCCACGTTGCGCTGGCGTTTTCCCTGAGCGAAAGAGTAGCGAAATCATCCCGGCTTTGAAACATGACCCAGCGGGGCTTGATGCTGCCCGCCAGAATGTTCTCTCTCTGATAGATATAGAGCATCAGAATACGCTGCCCGCCAATATTCCGCACTGCCGTGCGGATAATATAGGGGCAGCTCTCTACATGAAGCACGCCTTCATTCAGATTGAATTCCAGTTCCGGCATGGCAAGCTTGCGGCAGGCGCGTTTGTCTATTTTACGAGTCATGCGCTCCCCCCAGGCTATCGAAAGAGATCTGTTCATCCAAGGGTGCAGCTTCCGTTGGCGTGTCGGCTGGTTTTTCCTCCGCTTTGGTGGCGGGCTTCTCCGCTTTTTTCTTCTCCGCCTTTTTCGTCGTGTTGCTCCTGCCGCCGTAATACGGTTTAGGAACAAACTTTTCTTCTTGACCACGATCCTCCTTTGCGTTCATATCTTTGAAGTATTCCTCCGCCCACTGGTAGCAAAGCCCGTCCGGCACATCGGTGCCATAGCCTTC
>ULVT01041118.1_pt1 | contig 23348 bp, 17 predicted proteins | sample 1959701 | NCBI WGS metagenome assembly ULVT01 (sample SAMEA4835793, study PRJEB28245) | human gut metagenome | biome: gut microbiome; material: fecal sample | place: Denmark | collected 2008
AATACATCACGCAGGCATTTAGCCCGTCGATGAAATTCAGCTCCCTCCCGTCTCGGCTGCCGAGAGCGAGGATAATGTGCTTTTGCTGCAATCGCAGGCGCAGCGGCGCTATAGTCAACAGCGCGGCGGGCATGGTCAGCAGCGCAGTCAGCGCCTGAGCGAGGGTCGCATCGCCCGGCAGCAGCCCGACGGCGGCAGTGCCGACGGAAAATACGATCGTCAGTACCATTATCAGCGCAAGCGTCGGCAGCACGGTGAGGGATTCGCCAAGCAGAGCCTGTCTTGCGGAGAGCTTCACTCTTGCATTCATATCATCATCTCTTTAAAAGTAAAATCGGGAGGCACTATGCTTCCCGATTTATTATTATCTGCCTTTCGGCTTTTATTCAGTTGAGTCCAAGCCCGTCACGCACTTTATCCAGCACGCCGAAAACTTTATTCACAACGGGTGCGGCATAGCGCTCATAGCGGTCGTGATAGGAGTGCCCCGTTTCAAGCTGCGGCGTCTCCTCGCCGGGGGCAAAGTTGCCGAGCGGTATCACGCGCAGATTCGGCTTGTCATTCTGCAAAAACTGCGTATAAAGCGGGTCGGAGAAGACATTCATGCTGTCCTCGGAGAACATCAGGCGGTTATACATCTTCATAATGCCGTCGTGGCAGTTGGCATGGAGCATACCCTTGATGAACCATGTGTTCTCGGGCAATATGCAGGTGGAGGCGTCTATCCTGCCGTCGGGCGAGAGGTGGTTATGACCGCAATCGACCTTCTGCTTATATCCGTCACCGAGGGTCTCCCCTCTCAGAGCAACGGTTGCGCCGGCAGAGGCGTACATGGTGTCCACCGTGCCGTCGCTGTCGTTATCCATGGATTCGACAAGCGGAGTTCGCTGGATATCATAACCCGCAACTATCATCACACGCATACCCGAATTCAGAGCGCCCTTGAGTATCTCATCGGCTCTGCACTGGATGCGGTAGTGATAGTAATCCGCCTTAGCGATAAGCCCTTTTTGCGTATTCTCATCAAGGTTTATCTTTTTCGCCTGCTCGTAGCTCGCATCGGGCACGAACGCCCAAAGCCCGAGCAGAGTGCCGAAAACAGGGGTCATAAGTTCGTCAAAGACCTTGGTCTGCAGCTCGTCGAGCAGCTTGTCGCCGAAAGCGAGCACGGCGTCGACAGTGCCGCTGTAATAGAGGAAATTAAAGAGAAAATAGAGCAGCGTGCTCTCAAAATCGACAGGCTGATAAGCTCCGGTGCCGTAGTCAAGCAGCGCTCTTGAGTCGAGCTTCAGCTTGCGCGAGAGCAGGTCGCCCGCAACCGCCGTGCCGAGCAGCGGGCAGCACTGGAAAATGCAGGCGTTCACATCGGAATAGCCGTATTCGTTGAAGTAGGCAAGGGTCACAACGCCGCCCATCGAGGAAGCTCTGAAATTCACCTTGTCGTGGCGGGTCAGCTTCTTGACATGAGCGATAAAATCCTTGAGCTGAGCTGCTATCTCAACGGGGTCGAGCCGCCAATCGTAGTGGAAATAATAGCTCTTGTTCATGCCGTGGTCGGTCTCGGTCGGCAGCTCGAGCTTGACGGAGACATTCGGTGCGGAGTTGCCGTCGCCGTCGAGGGCCATTGCGCCCATAGCCTCATAAACGGAGTCGATAAGTGCATCGCCGAAACGGTCATAGTCACGGGTCAGCGGCAGAGCCGCAAGCGATGGCAGGATATCCCTGACGATACCGAGGACGGTCTCGGTCTTTGGTCTGAAAAGCACCCTTTCACGGGGCATATCGGGGTATTCATAGATATCGGTGTTGCCGAGAGGACCGACATAAATCACAGGGTCTTCGCCGCAGGCACATTTATCGGTCGCGGCAAAGGCGGCGGGCGTAAGCAAGGAAACGAGGGTAAGCATTGCAAGGAGCAGAGCGATTACCTTTTTCATTTTCTTCATCCTTTCGGTTTTCTGTCTTAACTTTACCTTATAAAGACGCTTTTGTCAATAAAAATCGTCATAACGCATTGCAAATCGCCATGCATTATGGTAGAATATAGTGACTTTAACGAATTGAGGTCTTATATGAAACTGAAGTTTAATGAAAACGGCAAATTCAAGATACTGCTCTTCGGCGACCTGCACGAGCAATATGACTACGCCGAGAGCCCGAATTTTAAAGATATGCAGAAGCTGATGAACGCCTCGCTCGACAGGTATTCGCCCGACCTCTGCGTGCTGCTCGGCGATGTTTGCAGCACGCACGGCTGCGACGAGGAGCCCGAAAAATTCAAGGCTATGGCAACCGCCGTATGCAAGCCGATGTTTGACCGAAACATACCAGTGGCGGTCATATTCGGCAATCATGAGCACGACCCGGGCTGCGACGATGCCGTGGTAAAGGCATACAATGAAATCGGCTGCATCATGCGAAACGAATCCGACGGCCCTCACGGCAAGGCGGATTACAAGGAGCTTATCTACTCAAGCGACGGCAAAACGCCGAAATTCTGCCTTTGGTTCATCGATTCAAACAATCTCTACCCCGATCAGGCGGTGTCGGATTATGATATAGTCTACCCCGATCAGATAGAGTGGTTTGAGCGTGAGAGCGCAAAGCTCAGGGAACAAAACGGCGGCAATCCCATGCCCTCGTTCGTATTCCAGCACATTCCCGTGCCCGAGGAATACAGGCTGCTCCGCAAAGCCCGCATCTGGGAGCTGCCGTTTGCCGCGAAGGGCTTCAACACAAAGAGCGGCAACCGGTATATGCTTAAAAAAGGCTGCGAGGGCTACCTCGGCGAGGGTCCCTGCTCCCCCGATATCGACGACGGGCAATTTGACTCATGGAAAAAAGTCGGCGGAGTGCTCGGCGCGTTCTTCGGCCACGACCACCTCAACGATTTCAGCGGCTATGTTGACGGCATATATCTCGCCCAGCACAAAACTGCGGGTTTCCGCGCCTACACGGACGGCTGCCGCAGCTGCGTAAGGCTGCTGACCCTTGATGAAAACGATCTTGGCTCATTTGAGCAGGAGCTGCGCCACTTCAAGGAATTCGGTCTTGAATGCGAGTGCCTCGGTCCGATATTCAAGCGCATATCCGACAGACAAAGCACCAATATGCATATTGCGGCAAAGATCCTCGGCGCCGCGGCGGGTACGGCGGCTCTTGCGGTCGGAGCAAAATACATAATCAAAGCAAAACTAGGCAAAAAAGGAGAAAAATAAAATGGAAAAAAGCGCAAAGCTCGGCAAACTCACATTGCTGAACATTATACTTTTCGGCTTCATAGGGCAGGTTGCCTGGGCGGTGGAGAATAACTTCTTCAACACCTTCCTTTTCTCATTCGGCGGCACAACCAAGGATATCTCGACCATGGTCGCGGCGAGTGCAGTCGTGGCGGTCGTAACCACCTTTGTCATGGGCACTCTGAGCGATAAGCTCGGCAGGCGCAAGGTCTTTATCTGCGCCGGATATGTCGCATGGGGTATAACGGTCATGGCGTTCGCATTTATTTCAAGAGAGAATCTCGGCAAGCTCATCGGCGCCGACCCCTCCTCAGCCGCCGCTCTCTCGGCAACGGTCACGACGGTAATAGTCATGGACTGCATAATGACCTTCATGGGCTCGACCAGCAATGACTCCGCCTTTAACGCATGGATAACCGACGTCACCGTGCCATCCAACAGAGCTAAGACCGAGGGTCTGCTCGCCATACTGCCCGTGCTTGCTCTTGTGATAGTCACAGGCGTATTCGGCTTCATCGCAGGCGACGACGCTCAAGCCTCGGACTACGCTACCTGCTTCCTCGGTCTCGGCATACTCGTCATAATCTGCGGCATAGTAGGCATATTCACCATTAAAGATACCGGCAGCGGTCAGAAGTCGGACGGCAACTTCTTCGCCGACCTCATCTACGGCTTCAGACCGAGCGTCATAAAGAGCCACAAGTGCCTCTATCTCTCGCTCGCCTGCATGGGCGTTTACTCCATCGCGAGCCAGGTATTCTTCCCCTACATATTCATCTATATCGAGCATCAGATAAACTTTGAGACAAAGATAACCGTGCCCGCCGTTATCATCGCGGCAATAGTTATCCTCGCTGTCATTGCGGGAGTGCTCGCCTCGATACTGCTCATGGATAAGGTCGGCAAGGCTCGCTTTGCCTTCCCGGCGGTCGTCCTCTTTATCGTCGGTCTGGCTTCTGTCTATTTTGCAGGCTCTCATCTTATCAAGTTTCTCGCCTGCGCCATGCTGGCAGTCGGCGGCTACGGTCTGCTTATGATACTGCTCAATGCAGCCATCAGGGACTTCACCCCCGAGGATAAAGCAGGTCAGTTCCAGGGCGTACGAATGATATTCGCCGTCATGCTGCCTATGATAATCGGCCCGAGGCTCGGCGCAGAGGTCACCGAGCGCTACTCCGACACCACTTATATCAGCGCCTACGGCGAGCCTGCGCTCGTCCCCTCCTCTCACATTTTCCTCGCAGCCGCAATAGTCGGCGCGGTCATCCTCATCCCGCTGTTTTTCCTTGAAAAAGAGTGGAAAAGGGCGGACAATAAGTAATTAAAAAAATCCTTGACTTTTAATTCCAACCTGTCTATAATACCGAATGATACCATGCAACATACAGTTAATGATAAATGAAAGGCAGATACAAACGATATGTATATTATCATTGTCGGTCTCGGCAAGCTCGGCTCAACTCTGACAAAGCAGCTCTCGACCGAAGGGCATGACATCGTTGTGGTCGACCCCGACAACAGCGTAGTCTCCTCGACAGTGGACGCCTACGACGTTATGGGCATTTGCGGCAACGGCGCAACCTATGAAGTGCTCAAGGAAGCAGGCGCCGCAAAGGCAAAGCTCATTATCGCCGCCACCGGCTCGGACGAGCTGAACATCCTCTGCTGCCTGTTTGCGAAGCATATGGGCACTGAGAACACCATTGCCAGAGTCCGCAACCCGGATTACGCCGGTCAGTCACAGTTCCTGAGAAACGACCTCGGAATCAGCATGACGGTCAACCCCGAGTACGAGACCGCCAACGAAATATCAAGGATAATCCGTTTCCCCTCCGCCGCGAACCTCGATTCGTTCGCCGGCGGCAGAGTGGAGATCGCAAGGGTCAGAATCCACTCGGACAACCCACTTTGCGACATGCCTATACATGAGATGCGTAAAAAGACTAAGGCAAAGGTCATCATCTGCGCCGTGCAGAGAAACGACAGCGTATTCATCCCCTCCGGCGATTTTGTGCTGCACTGCGACGACGTTATCAGCATCACCGGCACAAGAGCCGAGCTGTCCTCATTTATGAAGCAGACCGGCGTTTATAAGCAAAAGATAAAGAATGTTATGATAGTCGGCGGCGGCAGAATAGCCTATTACCTTGCGAAGCTGCTCTCCGACACCGGCAGAAATATCAAGCTCATCGAGCTCAAGGACGAGCGATGCCGTCACATGTCCGATATGCTCGACGATGTGACCGTGATACACGGTGACGGCACCGACCAGGATATCCTCGAGGAGCAGTGCATCGACGGGCAGGATGCCCTCATAGCCCTGACGGGCATCGACGAGGAGAATATAATCGTCTCCATGTACGCCGAGTCAAAGGGTGTCAACAAGGTCATCACCAAGGTCAACCGCCACTCATACTCCATCCTCAACGATATAGGGCTTGAGACGGTCGTTTCGCCGCAGATTGTCGCAGGTAATCTTGTCACAAGATATGTCCGCGCGCTTCACAATTCGGCGGGCAATTCACAGATACAGACCCTGTATAAGCTCGTCGGCGGCAAGGTCGAAGCGGCCGAATTCATCGTTCCCGAGGACGCGGGCTACCTCAACATTCCTTTTAAGGAGCTCGAGCTGATGCCGAACTTGCTCATCGGCTGCATAATCCGCAACGGCAAGATCATCTTCCCCGGCGGCGACGAAGTGATGAAAGCCAACGACAGCGTTATCGTCGTCACGGCGGGCAGGATCATCGAGGATCTGCACGATATCTTTATGTGATCGGCGGTGAGCGGTTAAATTATGAATTACAGAGCAATTTCATTCAATATCGGCAGGATACTTGCCGTTGAAGCGGCGCTGCTCATCTTCCCCGCCATCGGCTCGATAATCTACAGGGACGGCACGCTTCTCTCATTCGCGATCACCATTGCCGCCCTGGCCGTATGCAGCCTTGCGGCGCTCTCGGCGAAACCCAAGAGCCGCACTCTGCACGCGCGCGACGGCTACGTTATAGTGGCGCTCTCATGGATACTGATGTCGCTTTTCGGCGCTCTGCCGTTCGTGCTGAGCGGCCATATGCCGAATCTTTTCGACGCCTTCTTTGAGACGGTCTCGGGCTTCACCACCACAGGCTCCACCTGTCTGCGCAATGTGGAGGTGATGCCGAGGAGCCTGCTCTTCTGGCGCAGCTTCACTCACTGGATAGGCGGCATGGGCATCCTTGTCTTTGTCATCGCCATAATGCCCAAGACCGACAGCTCCTCGATGCACGTCATGCGCGCCGAGGTGCCCGGCCCGACGGTAGGCAAGCTGGTCTCAAAGCTCAGCGTCTCGGCAAGGATACTTTACGGCATCTATTGCGTGATGACTCTCATTGAGATAGTCATGCTCGCCCTCGGCGGTATGCCGCTGTTTGACAGCATAGTCAACTCCTTTGCGACGGCGGGCACAGGCGGCTTCGCAGTGCTCAACAACAGCATCGAGGGCTATAACAGCCTCTATGCCGAGATGGTCATAGCGGTGTTTATGATGCTCTTCGGCGTCAACTTCAACCTTTACTATTTTATCCTTATCAGGCAGGGCAAGCAGGCGGTTAAAAATGAGGAGCTCAGATGGTATCTCGGCATTATCGGCGGCGCGACGCTGATAATCGCGGGCGACCTTATCCTCACCAAGCATTCCGTCGGCGAATCCTTCAGATACGCATTCTTCCAGGTCTCTTCGATAATCACAACAACGGGCTTCTCGACAACGAATTTCGACATGTGGCCCGTGCTGTCAAAGGCGGTCATTGTGCTGCTGATGTTCTGCGGCGCCTGTGCCGGCTCGACCGGCGGCGGCCTCAAGGTATCGCGTATTATGATCCTCACCAAGGGTAGTGTGCGCGAGGTCAGGAAAGCCGTCAACCCCAGGAGAGTCGAATCGGTCAAGATCGATCACCACAGTGTGGACGAATCGGTGGTCAAGAGCGTTTTCGTCTACTTTGCGGCGGAGATGTTTCTTATCGCAGTCTCTACCTTGCTGCTCTGCTTTGAAGGCAGGGATCTCGTGACGTCCTTCACCGCCGTGCTCTCGTGCGTGAGCAATATCGGCCCCGGCCTTGAAGCGGTCGGCCCCGCAGGCAACTTTGCGGACTTCTCAGGGCTTGGCAAGCTGCTCCTCTCGTTTGATATGCTTGCCGGCAGACTTGAGCTTGTACCGATGTTCATGCTCTTCTCCCCCCTCGCCTGGTCAAAGAAATATGCATAAAGCAAAGCCCGATCGTTTTACGGTCGGGCTTGAATTATTATATGCGGTTATTCTCCGTCGGCGTTTTTTGCCGCCTTTTTCGCCTTGATATTCTTGACGAACTGCGGAGTTATTTTATCAAGGGTTTGATTCAGCTTTGCCCACTCGGCTTCGGCCTTTATTGAGTCCTCTTCAAGGCGCTTCTCCATATCGTAATACATTATATTGCAGCCGCACTCGGGGCAGTTCTGCTTGAGGTCGAATATTCCGAGCTTCCTGCCGCATTTCGGGCATTTATTCTCCATTTATATTTCTCCTTTCGGGCGTTGGCTTTTTTGATCAGTCGGAGGTCGAATTCTGCGACACGGCTCTTGACTTTTCCTCGCGGCGAGCCATCATCTCCTCCTGAATGGTGCGGAGCTTCTCGCCCTCGAGGTCATAGAACTTAAAAGGAATCAGTGAGAGCAGCGACACTACGGGCGGGATTATGGTTATCAGCGCCCAGAGCCAGAAGCGTGTATTGACGGTCGCGCTCTCGACAAGCTGAAGCGAATTATCCGCAAGCTCCACGGTGACAAGACCTATAACGGGCATAATACGCGTCGCAATGGCGGTGCACAGCGAGCCGGTCAGCTTGCTGATGAAAGTCAGCAGCGAGAACGCCATGCCCTCGTTTCTCTCGCCCGTTTTCCATTCCATGTAATCGACAGTGTCGCCGATCATCTTGGTGGGCACGACCATTTTAATACTTGAAATCGCACTGAAAACGAAGCCCTGGATCATCAGCAGCGGAACTATGACCATCGGCTTGCGGTAGAATTTCAAGCCGATAAGGAAAATCACCGTGGCGACCGCCGCCTTGAGCAGCGAGGTGCGGATAACTATCTGCTTTGAGGTCAGCCTGCGTTCAATCAGCGGCATAAGCGGGTAGGCTGCAAAGCCGGATACTGCGCCCGGAATGCCGACTATGGTGCCCCAGCTTGCCGCACCGAGTGAGAAAATATAGAAATACTGAGCAAAGGTATCGGTTATTCCCTCGATCGTTGAGAGAATGCTTGAGCCGACAATGAGCATGAGCGGCTTATTCTTAAACAGGAACCTGAAGCAGTCAAGCACCTTCGGTTCATCGGAATTCTGCACCACACGCTCGCGGCAGAATATGCCGGAAAGAGAGAACAGACCCATGCCGATAGAGCCGGCGACTATACCCATAACGAGGAAGAGCTGACGCATATTCAGCCCTATGACGCCCTTGTTGCTCAGGTCGATAAAGAGCGAAATTATCGGGGTCACAAGGCCGCCGATGATGCTTGAGAGGAAGCGCGCGGAGGCAATGGCATTTGACCTGTCCACCGGGTTCGGGGATATTGCCGCCGACAAGCCCCAGAACGGTATATCACCTATCGTATAGAAGAATTCCCATATGAAATAGGTCAGGCACATATAGACTATCTTGACCGCATCGGACTGCACGCCCGAGAGGAATTCCGCGCCGCCGAAAAACACGACGGTGGCTATGCCGAGCGGGATGGGAACAAACAGCAGATACGGGCGCAGCTTGCCGAGCCTTGTGCGGGTGCGGTCAACCACGGTTCCCATGATCGGGTCATTGAAGGCATCCCAGAAGCCCATTACCATTATCATAGTGGCAACCGCTTCGCTCGGTATGCCGAAAACGGTGACAAGGAAGAAGGTCATCTGCATACGCACCATGTTGTAGCCTATGACCTGGCCGCCGTTTGCGACGCCGTAAAGTACCGTTTCTTTGACGCCGACGTATCGTTTCTCTTTCATCATTTCGTTATTTGACATAAGTATCTCCTTCCTGCTTATGGCATCTGAATGATACGGTCATTCTCACACTCGGCAACGAATCTCTCGATCGCCTCTTCATAAGCCTTGGGGTCGGTATAATAGCTGCGGGCATGTACCGCGCCCGCCACGGTCAGCTTCTCCTTGCGGGTCGGGCAGGCGGCGTAAAGCTCCTCCTGCATGAATTGCGGCACAAAGTCGTCCGCCGCGCCGTGAATGAAAAGCACCGGGAGCTTTGAATTGCTCACCGCCCTGAGCGGCGAGGCGTCCCTAAAGTCATATCCGCATATCAAGCGGCAGATAAGGTCGCAGGTATGCAGCACGGGGAAATTAGGCAGGTGAAACGAGGTTTTGAGCTGATATGAGAATTCATCCCATGCGCTCGTGTAGGAGCAGTCGGCGATAATGCCCTTGACTGCGGGGTCACTCACCTTGTCGCTCATCATAAGCACGGTAGCGCCGCCCATTGAAACGCCGTGCAGATAGACATTAAGATTCGGGAAGCGCTTCCTTGCATAATCGAGCCAGAGCAGAGTATCCGCCGATTCATGTGTGCCGTAGCCGAGGAACTTGCCGTCGCTCTCGCCGCAGCCCCTGTGCTCCGGCATAAGGACTGTGTAGCCCTCACGGTAAAAATACGGCATATCGAAGCAGAATTCGCCGACACCGGAGCTGTGCGCTCCGTGGCAGGCGATAAGCAGTCGGCCGTTGCTCACGGGCGGTATTATGACGCTGCCCCTGAGCGTTTCGCCGTTCGAGGCGGTCAGCGACAGCTTCTCTATCGGGAAATCCGCAAACGCTTTCAGCGCGGCGTCCCTGTCCCTGTCGAAATCGCTCTGCGGGGCTTCGTTACCTGCGACGAGCTTGGCGATAAATTTCGGCAGCGGCATCTGTTTATACCATATTATCTGGTTGAATATGAAGCCGCAGATCAAAAACAGCAGGAGGATGAATACTCCGAGCACAACCGCAAGGATTATCAGAGCCGTTTTCATTTTTCTCACTTCCCGTCCGTTATCCGCCCCGCGTTTACGCATCATGCACAAGTTAAAACGAAGAGCAGGATAATTTTTATTGAAATTGCTCGATAAATACTCGTTTATTATAGACCATTCGGCGGCAAAAGGCAAGCAATTTAATGACAAAATAAGAGAAAAAAACGCTATGTTACAAAAGCGCAATATTGTGCGGCATTTTTGGAACCACAAATGTGATTTTTGGCAATCGGCTACGAATTTTCAGACAAAATCGTCAGATTTTTCATCATTACCGACAGCCGTATTTTCCTTGACACGGGCAAGGCGATATGTTATAATCCAAGTATAACAAGTATAGCTTTTCGGGACTGACGGATTAGTGGAGCACCACGTGGACCGAGAAGCCGAAGCTGCCGACCGTCTGGGCATATTTATCCTTCATCGGGATAAATGTGCCCTTTTTTATTTTCGGAAGGAGGACAACATGAAGAAAGTAGCAATAATCATGGGAAGCGACAGCGACCTGCCCGTTGTCAGGAAAGCTGCGGCTACGCTCAATGACTTCGGGGTGCCCTACGAGGCGCACGTCTTTTCGGCGCACCGCACACCCGAACAGGCAAAGGAATTCAGCTCCGACGCGCGCCGTAACGGCTTCGGCGCAATAATTGCGGCAGCCGGCATGGCGGCTCACCTTGCGGGGGCTATAGCTGCAAACACCACCCTGCCGGTTATCGGTATACCCATAAAGTCAGGAGATTTAGGCGGTATTGACGCACTGCTCTCGACCGTACAAATGCCATCGGGAATTCCCGTAGCGACGGTCGCCATAGACGGTGCAGTCAATGCCGCTTTATTATGCGTTGAAATTCTCAGCCTCTCGGATGACGGGCTTGCCGCAAAGCTCGAAGCCAAGAGGAAAGCGGACGCTCAGAAGGTCCTCGATAAGGACTCGGATATAAAAAACAGGATCAATTCATTATAAATCAACCACGGAGGTAATCAAAATGGAAAAAACCGTTCAGCTCTATGAAGGCAAGGCAAAGAAAGTATTCGCCACCGACGACCCCGACCTTGTTATCGTCTCCTACAAGGACGACGCCACGGCTCTCGACGGCCTCAAAAAGGGCACCATCGCGGGCAAAGGCGTTATCAACAACAGGATGTCAAATTACCTCTGCCGTCTGCTGGAGCGGCACGGAGTGCCCACTCACTATGTGGAGGAATTGAACGACCGTGAGACGGTAGTTAAGAAAGTCTCGATAGTTCCCCTCGAGGTCATAATCCGCAACATCTCCGCAGGTTCGTTTGCAAAGCGCTACGGCGTTGAGGAGGGCATAGTATTCAAAAAGCCCACGATAGAATTCTCATACAAAAACGATGAGCTTCACGACCCGCTCATCAATTCATATCACGCCCTCGCGCTCGGCCTCGCCACCGAGGAGGAGATCGAGACAATCAAAGCCCTCGCCTTCAAGGTCAACGACGTTCTCAAGGAATATTTCCTCTCGCTCAACGTGAAGCTCGTTGACTTCAAGCTCGAATTCGGCAGGCTGCCCGACGGCAAAATAGTGCTTGCGGACGAGATATCGCCCGACACCTGCCGCTTCTGGGACGCAACCACGGGTGAGAAGCTCGACAAGGATCGCTTCCGCCGCGACATGGGCGGAGTTGAGGACGCTTACAACGAGATGATGAAGAGAGTATTCGGCGACTGAATCGGAGGATATAATGAGCAATTTGAGAGAAGAATGCGGAGTTTTCGGCGTTTTTTCGGGTGAAACAAACGACGTTGCAAGCACCACCTATTACGGCCTCTTCGCCTTGCAGCACAGGGGTCAGGAATCCTGCGGAATAGTGGTCAACGACGACGGCGTTTTTACCGATTATAAAGACACGGGGCTTGTAAACGACGTTTTCACCCCAAATATAATCGACCGTCTCGGCGAGGGCAACATCGCCATAGGCCATGTTCGCTACGGCACCACAGGCTCAAGCGAACGCAGCAACGCTCAGCCGATAGTGGTGAACCACATCAAGGGCAAAATGGCGCTCGCCCACAACGGCAATCTGATAAATTCGGGCGAGCTGCGTCGTGAGCTGGAGCTTGAGGGCTCAATATTCCACACAACCAGCGACACCGAGGTCATTTCATACATTATTACCAAAGAGAGGCTCTCCGCGCCGTCGATAGAGCAGGCGGTGAATCACGCGGTGGACAGGATAAAAGGCGCATATTCGCTCGTCATCATGTCCCCGTCGAAGCTGATAGCCGTGCGCGATGAGAACGGCTTTCGCCCCCTGTGCTACGGCATCACCAAGGACGGCAGATACATCGTCGCCTCCGAGAGCTGCGCCCTTGACGCTGTGGGAGCAGAATTTATCCGCGACATTAAACCCGGCGAGATAGTGGTATTCGACAAAAACGGAGTTCGCTCCATTGAGGATCACTGCGGCAAAGCGCCCGGCGCACTCTGTGTGTTTGAATATATCTACTTTGCCCGCCCCGATTCGGTCATAGACGGCTGCTCTGTGCACTCCGCAAGGCTCAGAGCCGGCGCATTTCTCGCCCTCGAGCATCCCGTTCAGGCGGACGTCGTCATCGGCGTGCCGGATTCGGGTCTCGACGCGGCGCTCGGCTACTCCAAGCAGTCGGGCATTCCATATGAGATAGGCTTCATCAAGAATAAATATATCGGCCGCACCTTTATAGCCCCGGGTCAGAAGAGCCGTGAGGACAAGGTCAAAATCAAGCTCAACCCCATTGCCGAGGTCGTTAAGGGCAAAAGAGTTGTTATGATAGACGACTCGATAGTCAGGGGCACGACCAGCGCAAGGATAGTGAAGCTCCTGCGTGAAGCGGGCGCAAAGGAGATACACATGAGGGTATCCGCTCCCCCGTTCCTCAACCCCTGCTACTACGGCACGGATATCGACTCGAGGGAGAATCTCATCGCCTGCAAATACTCGGTGGACGAGATTGCAAAGAAGATAGGCGTTGATTCGCTCGGCTACCTAAGCATCGAGAGCGTCAAGCAGATAGCCAAGGGCATAAACGGCGGCGGCTACTGCTCCGCCTGCTTCGACGGGATGTACCCGACCGAGATACCGCAGGCACCGATGAAAAACCGCTTTGAAACCAAAATTTCCGAAAACAAGGAGTAAAGCATGAAGAATTCACAGTCAAAGTCCTACGCCGAGGCAGGCGTTGATATCACCGCGGGTTACAAGGCCGTTGAGCTTATGAAAAGCCACATTGCAAGAACTTTGACAAGCGGAGTTTGCTCCGACGTCGGCGGCTTCGGCGGGCTTTTTGAGCTTGACACAAACGGCATGGAGCGCCCGACCCTCGTGAGCGGCACGGACGGCGTCGGCACCAAGCTCAAGCTCGCATTCCTTATGGATAAGCATGACACGGTCGGCATCGACTGCGTCGCAATGTGCGTCAACGACATCATCTGCTGCGGCGCGAAGCCCCTTTTCTTCCTTGATTACATCGCCTGCGGCAAAAACGTGCCCGAGAAGATAGCCCAGATAGTTGCGGGCGTTGCCGAGGGCTGCGTTCAGAGCGGCGCTGCCCTGATAGGCGGCGAGACCGCCGAGATGCCGGGCTTCTACCCCGCCGACGAATACGACCTTGCGGGCTTCTCCGTAGGCATAGTCGATAAAACGAAGATACCCGATAACAAATCCATGTGTGAGGGTGACGCGGTTATCGCCCTGCCGTCAAGCGGCGTGCATTCAAACGGCTTTTCGCTCGTTCGCAAGGTATTCGACGTCGAGAATTGCGACCTCACCTCCCCTCTCGACGAGCTTTGCGGCAAGTCGCTCGGCGAAGCGCTGCTGACCCCGACAAAAATATATGTGAAGCCCATGCTGGCGCTCTTTGAAGCGGTAAAAGTCAAGGGCGTTTCGCATATCACGGGCGGCGGCTTCTATGAGAATATCCCCCGCAGCATTCCCGACGGTCTCGGGGCTGAGATAAAGAAAGCCGATGTCCGCACGCTGCCGATATTCGACCTTATCGCAAAGGCGGGCGACATCCCCGAACGCGATATGTATAATACATTCAATATGGGCGTCGGCATGAGCGCCGTAGTCGCCGCCGAGGACGCCGAAAAAGCGGTTGAAACGCTGAAGGCAAACGGCGTTGACGCTTATATCCTGGGCAAAATAATCAAATCGACCGACAAGGTGGTGCTCATATGAGCAGGATCGCCATCGCCGTGCTCGTATCGGGCGGCGGCACGAATTTGCAGGCTCTCATTGACTCTCAGCGCAGCGGAGCGCTTCACAGCGGCGAGATAAAGCTCGTCATATCGAGCAGCCCGAGCGCCTACGCCCTCAAGCGCGCCGAGGATGCAGGCATAGCAACCTGCGTTTGTGAGAAGCGCGGGCGCAGCCAGGAGGAATTTGAAGCCGATATACTCAAAGCCCTGAAAGAGAACGGCATAGAGCTTATAATCCTCGCGGGCTTCATGTGCATCCTCAGCGAGAACTTTGTGAAGCTCTACCCCGAGCGGATAATCAATGTGCACCCCTCGCTGATACCGTCGTTTTGCGGCAAGGGCTTCTACGGGCTTCGGGTGCATGAGGCAGCGCTGAATTACGGCGTAAAGGTCACGGGAGCCACCGTGCATTTTGTCAACGAAATACCCGACGGCGGCAAGATAATAATGCAGAAGGCCGTTTATATTGAGGAAAACGACACACCCGAAACGCTCCAAAGGCGGGTCATGGAGAACGCCGAATGGGAGCTGCTGCCGAAATCGGCTGAAATAGTATGCGAAAGTATTAAGGAGAACAGATGATGAACATATATAAAACAGATTCCGCTGCCGATCTGCTCAAGGGCAACGCCTACGCAGGCAGAGGCATAATCATCGGCACCTCGGCAAACGGCAGATACGCCGTGACCGCCTATTTCATAATGGGCAGAAGCCAAAACAGCCGCAACCGCATCTTTATCAAGGACGGAGCGACCGTCAGAACCGAGCCTTTTGACTCTTCCAAGGTCGAGGATCCCTCGCTGATAATCTATAACGCCGTGCGCGAGAGCGGCGGCGACCTCGTGGTCACGAACGGCGACCAGACCGACACGGTCTGTGACCTGATGGCAGAGGGCAAGAGCTTCTCCGAGGCGCTCGCTACCCGCTGCTTCGAGCCCGATTCACCGAATTTCACCCCGAGGATAAGCGGCATTCTTCATTTAGACGGCGGCTTCGACTACGAGATGAGCATCCTCAAAAGCATTGACCCCGACGGCTCGGACTGCTGCCGCTACACCTACGCTTACCCCTCAAAGGCGGGGCTCGGCCACTTCATCCACACCTATATCTGCGACGGCGACCCGCTGCCCACCTTCTGCGGCGAGCCCGAACGCATAGCCATTCCCGACGATATCGACGGATTTGCCGCCGAGCTTTGGGACAGCCTCAATGAAGAGAACAAGATCTCGCTTTACGTCCGCTACACCGATATCGGCAGCGGCGAATACACCGACAAGCTGATAAATAAAAACCGCTGAGGAGGTCAAAAATGAAAGAATTCGAGCTGAAATACGGCTGCAACCCCAATCAAAAGCCCGCAAAAATATATATGGCAGACGGCTCCGAGCTGCTGATAAAAATACTTAACGGCAAGCCCGGATATATCAATTTTCTTGACGCCTTCAACTCCTGGCAGCTTGTGAAGGAGCTGAAAGCCGCCCTCGGACTGCCCGCAGTCACCTCGTTCAAACATGTCAGCCCCACGAGCGCCGCAGTGGGCATCCCGCTGAGCGATAAGCTCAAAAAAGCCTGCTTCGTCGACGATATCGAGGGTCTGGACGACTCCCCGCTCGCCTGCGCCTACGCAAGGGCAAGGGGCACCGACCGTATGTGTTCGTTCGGCGACTGGGTCGCTCTCTCGGACGTGTGCGACGTCAAGACCGCCGAGCTTATCAAGCGCGAGGTCTCCGACGGCATCATCGCCCCCGGCTACGAGCCCGAGGCTCTTGAGATACTCAAATCAAAGCGCAAGGGCAGCTATAATATAGTCGAGATCGACCCCGATTATATCCCCGAGGAGATCGAGCGCAAGCAGGTCTACGGCATCACCTTTGAGCAAGGCAGGAATAACTTCAAAATAGATGAGGCTCTGCTCTCAAATGTCGTCACCGAGAATAAGAATATCCCCGAGAGCGCAAAGCGTGACCTTATAATCTCGCTCATCACTCTTAAATATACACAGTCAAACTCCGTCTGCTACGCCTACGACGGTCAGGCTATCGGCGTCGGCGCGGGTCAGCAGTCCAGAGTTCACTGCACCCGCCTCGCAGGCTCAAAGGCGGATACATGGTTCCTGCGCCAGTGCGATAAGGTGCTCTCACTCCCGTTCAGGGACGATATCAAGCGCCCCGACCGCGATAACATCATAGACGGCTACATCAACCGCAACGAGGAGGATGTCTGCGCCGACGGAGTCTGGCAGAAATACTTCACCGAGAGACCCGCTCCCCTCACCGACGAGGATATCCGCGAATATCTCTCAGGCATATCGGGCGTGTCGCTCGGCTCCGACGCATTCTTCCCGTTCAGCGACAATATCGAGCGCGCCCGCAAGAGCGGCGTCACCTACATTGCCGAGCCGGGCGGGTCGATCCGCGACGATCTCGTTATCGACTGCTGCAACAAATACGGCATGGCAATGGCATTCACCGGCATGAGACTTTTCCATCACTGATAGGGAGTTTTGCAAATGAAAGTAATGGTAATCGGCGGCGGAGGCCGCGAGCACGCCATAATCAAAAAGCTGCGTGAGAGCAGCGAAATAACCGAGCTTTACGCCCTGCCGGGCAACGGCGGTATTGCGAGCGACGCGGTCTGCGTCGATATCGGCGCAAAGGATATAGCCGCTCAGGTGAAATTCGCCGTTGAGAATAAAATAGACTACGCCGTTGTCGCCCCCGACGACCCCCTCTGCCTCGGCGCGGTCGACGAGCTGACCGCAGCGGGCATCCCCTGCTTCGGCCCAGACAAAAGGGCGGCGATAATCGAGGGCAGCAAGGTATTCTCAAAGAATCTGATGAAGAAATACGGCATTCCCACCGCCGCATACGAGGTATTTGACGATGAGTCGGCGGCGCTTGCCTATCTTGAGACTGCGCCCGTTCCGACGGTCATCAAGGCGGACGGACTTGCGCTCGGCAAGGGCGTTATAATAGCCGAGACCCGCGAAGATGCGAAAGCCGCCGTGCGCTCGATGATGAGCGACAGAGTTTTCGGTGAGAGCGGCGCAAGAGTCGTGATAGAAGAATTTTTGAGCGGCCCCGAGGTATCGGTGCTGTCGTTTACCGACGGAGAAACGCTGATACCGATGGTATCCTCAATGGATCACAAACGTGCGCTTGACGGCGACAAGGGGCTGAATACGGGCGGTATGGGCACGGTTGCCCCGAATCCGTATTACACAGCCGACATCGCCGAGAGATGCATGAAAGAGATATTTATCCCGACAATAAAGGCGATGAAAGCCGAGGGACGCACCTTCAAGGGCTGCCTTTATTTCGGGCTTATGCTGACCGAGAGCGGCCCCAAGGTCATTGAATACAACTGCCGCTTCGGCGACCCGGAGACCCAAGTGGTGCTGCCGCTGCTCGAGAGCGACCTTTTCACCGTGATGCGAGCCGTGACCGACGGCACTCTCAGCAAGACCGAGGTAAAATTCAAAAACGCCTCTGCCGCCTGCGTTATTATGGCATCGAGCGGCTACCCGCAGAAATACGAGAGCGGGTTTGAGCTTGAAATTGACCCCGCCGTTGAAAGCAGCGTATATGTCGCCGGCGCAAAGCGCAGCGGCGATAAGCTCCTGACCGCAGGCGGGCGCGTGCTCGGCGTTACGGCGGTCGAGCCGACGCTTGAGGGCGCAATAGCCGCCGCATATGAAAAAGTTAAAAAGATCAGCTTCAAAAACGCATATTACCGCAAGGATATCGGAACGAGAGCGCTCAAAGCAAGGGAGGGCAAATAACATGGTCTATCGTATATTCACCGAGAAGAAAAAAGAGCTTGCCGCCGAGGCAAGAGCGCTGCTCTCGGATATCAACTCGCTTTTGCAGATAAAGAGCGTGACCGACGTGCGCGTTATCAACCGCTACGACGCTCAGAATATCACCGAGGAGCTGTTTGATTACTCGGTCGGCACGGTCTTCTCCGAGCCGCAGCTTGATATCACATATTCCGAGCTTGAGGACGACTCCGCAGCCTGCTTCGCCGTCGAATATCTTCCCGGTCAGTTTGACCAGCGTGCGGATTCCGCGGCGCAGTGCATCCAGCTCATCTCGCAGGGCGACCGCCCGCTCATACGCACGGCAAAGGTCTATATGCTCTACGGCAGCGTTTCCCCCGCCGAGCTTGAGGCGATAAAGAAATATGTCATCAACCCCGTTGAAGCCCGTGAAGCAAGCCTCGAGAAGCCCGATACATTGGAGATAAAGTATGATATCCCCTCCGGCGTTGCGACCCTTGACGGCTTCACCGCGCTTGACAGCAACGGCCTTGCGGATTTTGTGAGCCGCTACGGCCTCGCCATGGATACGGACGATATCAAATTCTGTCAGGATTATTTCAAATCGGAGCGCCGTGACCCTACTATGACCGAAATCAGGATGATAGACACCTATTGGTCGGATCACTGCCGCCACACCACGTTTCTCACCCATATCGACAGCGCGGTATTCGAGGATGAGCTGCTCCAAAGCGCCTATGACGAATACATGGCAGTCAGGCGCGAGCTCGGGCGCACAAAGCCCGTATGCCTTATGGATATCGCCACCGTGGCGGTGAAATATCTCAAGGCTCACGGCAAGCTCGACAAGCTCGACGAATCCGAGGAAATAAACGCCTGCACTGTTAAGATAAAGGTCAATGTTGACGGCAGTGACGAGGATTGGCTGCTGCTCTTTAAGAACGAAACCCACAACCACCCGACCGAGATCGAGCCCTTCGGCGGCGCAGCCACCTGCATCGGCGGCGCTATCCGCGACCCCCTCTCGGGGCGCTCTTATGTCTACGGCGCAATGCGTATCACAGGCGCAGCGAATCCGCTCAAAAAGGTCTCCGAGACGCTGCCGGGCAAGCTGCCGCAGCGCAAGATAGTGACCACCGCTGCGGACGGCTATTCGTCCTACGGCAATCAGATAGGTCTCGCAACGGGCATCGTTGACGAAATATATCACGACGGCTACGCCGCAAAGCGCATGGAGATCGGCGCAGTCATAGCCGCCGCCCCCGCCGAGAATGTCCGCCGTGAGAGACCCGCCCCGGGCGATATCGTTATCCTCCTCGGCGGCAGCACGGGCAGAGACGGCTGCGGCGGAGCGACAGGCTCATCAAAATCACACACTCTCAAATCACTTGAGACCTGCGGCGCAGAGGTGCAGAAGGGCAATGCCCCCGAGGAGCGCAAGCTCCAGAGGCTCTTTAGAAACGGCGAGGCCTGCCGTATGATAAAGCGCTGCAACGACTTCGGCGCGGGCGGCGTTTCAGTCGCCATAGGCGAGCTTGCGGACGGGCTTGAGATAGACCTCAACGCAGTGCCCAAAAAATATGAAGGTCTTGACGGCACGGAGCTTGCAATAAGCGAATCTCAGGAGAGAATGGCGGTCGTTGTCGCCCCCGAGGATGTCGACAGATTCCTGACCCTTGCCGACAGCGAGAATTTACAGGCCGTGCCCGTAGCCGTCGTCAAAGCCGACCCGAGGCTCGTTATGAATTGGAACGGCAAGGCCATAGTTGATATCAGCCGTGAATTCTTAAACTCCAACGGTGCGGAGAAGCATATAACCGCCGCGCCCGAGAAGCCTCAGCCCTACGGCAGGCAGGTAAACGGCGGATTTGCGGAGAATTATACTGCCCTCGCCGACGACCTCAATATCTGCTCAAAGCGCGGACTCGCGGAGCAGTTTGACTCCACCATAGGCGCGGGCACGGTGCTCATGCCCTTCGGCGGCAGAAATCAGCTCACGCCCATTCAGGCAATGGTGCAAAAGATCTCTGTCGAGAAGCGCCACACCGACGACTGCTCGCTGATGGCGTGGGGCTACAACCCCTTTATCTCGGAGAAAAGCCCCTATCACGGCGCTTATCTCGCGGTTATCGAGTCGGTCTCAAAGCTCATTGCAACGGGCGCCGAATTCAGCGACGTTTACCTCACCTTCCAGGAGTATTTTGAGCGTCTCGGCAAGGATGAGAAACGCTGGGGCAAGCCCCTCGCCGCGCTTTTGGGCGCATTCAAGGCGCAGACCGACCTCGGCATAGCCGCGATAGGCGGTAAGGACTCGATGAGCGGCACATTTGAAAAGCTCGACGTGCCCCCCACCCTCGTTTCATTCGCCGTCACGACCGATAAGGTCAAAAACGTCACCGCTAATGAATTCAAAAAGGCGGGCGACAAGGTAGTGCTCATCGCCCCCGAATACAATAAAAACGACCTGCCCGACACCGCGTCGCTGCTCGCCGTATACGGCAAGGTCACCTCGCTGCTCAGGAGCGGCAAGGCGCTTGCCTGCTACACCCCGACCTACGGCGGCATTGCCGAGGCAGTAATGAAGATGTGCTTCGGCAATTCGCTCGGCTTCAAATTCAGCGACGGCATATCGCTTGACACGATATTCGGCTACCGCTACGGCAGCTTCCTGCTCGAGGTCACTGAGAATATCGAGGGCGCTGTCGAGATAGGCAAGATAACAAACGACGGCAAAATTTCTTACCGCGGCGAGGAAATAAGCCTCAGCAGGCTGCTCGGCGCTTATGAAGATAAGCTCGAGAGCGTTTTCCGCTGCAACATCAGCTCCACACAGCCCGACCCCGAGAATTTCTCATACATCGCTCAAGACCGTGCAGCCCCCGCTGTCAGGAGCGCAAAGCCGAGAGTGCTTATCCCCGTATTCCCAGGCACAAACTGCGAATACGACAGCGCCAAGGCAATGCGTGACGCCGGCGCGGAGCCTGAGATATTCGTTATCAACAACCGCAGCGCCGACAAGGTCGCCGAGAGCGTTGAACGCTTCGCCGAGAGCATGAAAAAGGCTCAGATAGTCTTTATCCCCGGCGGCTTCTCGGGCGGCGACGAGCCTGACGGCAGCGGCAAATTCATCACCGCATTCTTCCGCAACGCGGCCGTAAAAGCCGAGGTAGCCGACCTGCTCGATAACAGAGGCGGTCTGATGTGCGGCATATGCAACGGCTTCCAGGCGCTTATCAAGCTCGGCCTTGTGCCCTACGGCAGGATAATCGACACTGACGAAAGCTGCCCGACCCTGACCTACAACACGATAGCCCGCCACCAGTCAAAGATAGTGCGTACCCGCATTGCCTCCAACAAATCCCCGTGGCTCGCCGAGACCGAAGTGGGCGATATCTACAGCATACCCATATCTCACGGCGAGGGGCGCTTTATCGCAAGCGACGAGCTGATACGGCAGCTTGCGGCGAACGGTCAGATAGCCACTCAGTATGTTGACCTTGACGGCAACGCCTCGTCGGATATCCGCTTCAACCCGAACGGCTCCTTCTGCGCCATTGAGGGCATCACTTCGCCCGACGGCAGAGTATTCGGCAAGATGGGTCACTCCGAAAGATACGCCTGCGGGCTTTATAAAAACGTCCCCGGCGACTATAATATAAAGATGTTTGAATCCGCCGTTAAATATTTTAAGTGAGAGGTGCTTCAATGGAATACTTAACCGATATCGAGATAGCTCAGCGCTGCGAAATGCAGCCGATAACCGAGATAGCAGCAAGAGCGGGCATCGACGACAAATACGTCGAGCAATACGGCAAATACAAGGCAAAGATAGACCTCTCTCTGATGAAAGAGAACAAGAATCCTGACGGCAAGCTGATACTCGTCACCGCCATAACCCCCACCCCCGCTGGCGAGGGCAAGACCACCACGACCATCGGCCTCGCCGACGGTATGCGCCGTATAGGCAAAAATGTGATGGTCGCCCTGCGTGAGCCTTCGCTCGGCCCGGTATTCGGCATCAAGGGCGGCGCTGCGGGCGGCGGCTACGCCCAGGTAGTGCCCATGGAGGATATCAACCTCCACTTCACAGGCGACTTCCACGCCATAGGCGCCGCAAACAACCTGCTCGCCGCAATGCTCGACAATCACATCAAGCAGGGCAACGAGCTGAATATCGACGTGCGCCGCATCACGTGGAAGCGCTGCGTTGACATGAACGACCGCCAGCTCCGCTTCATCACGGACGGTCTCGGCGGCGTTGCGAACGGCGTGCCCCGTGAGGACGGCTTTGACATCACCGTCGCAAGCGAGATAATGGCGGTGCTCTGCCTCTCTGAATCCATAACCGACCTCAAGGAGCGGCTCGCCCGCATAATCGTCGGCTACACCTTTGACGACAAACCCGTTACCTGCGCCGATCTCAAGGCTCAGGGCGCAATGGCGGCTCTGCTCAAGGACGCCCTCAAGCCGAACCTGGTGCAGACCCTCGAAGGCACACCTGCCCTTGTCCACGGCGGCCCGTTTGCGAATATCGCTCACGGCTGCAACTCCGTCACGGCGACCAAGCTTGCAATGAAGCTCGGCGACTACGCCGTCACCGAGGCGGGCTTCGGCGCTGACCTCGGCGCCGAGAAATTCCTCGATATCAAGTGCAGAGCGGCGGGGCTCACCCCGTCGGCGGTGGTGCTCGTGGCAACGGTCAGGGCGCTCAAGATGCACGGCGGCCTCGCCAAGACAGAGCTCGGCAAAGAGGATCTGACGGCTCTGGGCAACGGCTTGCCGAACCTGCTGCGCCATGTCTCCAACATCAAGAATGTCTACGGTCTGCCCTGCGTCGTGGCGGTCAACCGTTTCCCAACCGATACCGACGCCGAGATCGAATTCATCACCGATAAATGCCGTGAACTCGGCGTGAATACAGTGCTCTCCACCGTGTGGGCGGAGGGCGGCAAAGGCGGCGAAGCGCTCGCCCACGAAGTAGTCAGGCTTTGCGAGGAGGAGAAGGGCGACTTCCGCTTCAGCTACCCGCTCGACTGCACGATCGAGGAGAAGATCGACGCCGTTGTCAGGAAGGTCTACGGCGGCAGCGGC